>VFSW01000807.1_pt1 | contig 46448 bp, 47 predicted proteins | sample 5358111 | NCBI WGS metagenome assembly VFSW01 (sample SAMN11554181, study PRJNA540505) | mine drainage metagenome | isolation source: sediment from site ElyBrook_90M | place: USA: Ely Copper Mine, Vershire, VT | collected 2017
CCACCCCGCCGCTCTCCCACACTCCGGTTTTATTTTTTTGTGGTGTGCGCTTATGGGGGGGGTTTTTGGGGTTCAGACCCCCCTGGGGTTTGTCCGACCCCTTGATAAAGTTGTTCAGCAAGTCATGGCCATGCTCAGTCAGGATGGACTCCGGATGAAACTGGACCCCCTCAACAGCGAGGGTCTTGTGGCGCAGCCCCATGATTTCTCCATCATCAGACCATGCAGTTATTTCCAGACAATCCGGCAAGGTCTCGCGACGCACCGCCAGCGAGTGGTAGCGGGTAGCGCGAAACGGGTTGGGCAATCCACGAAACACACTGGTATCGTGATGATGTATCAGTGAAACTTTGCCGTGCATGAGCTCTTTGGCATGCACCACCTCACCGCCGAAAGCATCGCCGATGGCCTGATGTCCCAGGCACACCCCCAGTATGGGGTAGCGTCCTGCATAGGCCTTTATCAGCGGCACCGAAATGCCGGCCTCCCTGGGACTGCAGGGTCCCGGAGAAATGACGATATATTCCGGCGCAAGGTCCTGAATTTCTTCCAGCGTGGTCTGGTCGTTACGACGTACCACCACCGATTGCCCCAACTCACCAAAATACTGCACGAGGTTATAGGTGAATGAATCGTAATTATCGATCATCAGCAACATATTGCGCTATTCCGCTCTGGCACTGGCACCGCGCGCCGACAATTGCGCGCCAAACCATCTATGGATTGCAAAGACCAGGTGTGGATCGGCGGTTTCAAATGTGATCTTGGCGCCGTCGGCCAACGCAGCATAGGACACCTTGATTTGCTGCGCGCCCAACTGAATCTCCTTAAGTCCTGGTATTTCTGCGTTACGGAATGTCGCAGGGTCTGAATAATCGCCGTGCTGAAAGCGATCGGCTTCTTCACGAACATGTTGTTGAAGAAGACGGATCTGGTCAGCAGCACTTCCATCCTTCACAAGAACACGTTCAACCCCACCAGACTCGGTCATTTTAAATAGATGCATCGTCATTGCCATGTCAAGGGGCGTTACGGTATGAACAATCGGCTGGACGGGCGCCTGCGCTATTTGCGTCTGTGGCGCTGCCGGTGCGGGCGGTGGTTCTTTGGCACTGGCAATGGAAAGCTTATAAATGGCGGTAAAGGGGACCCGGGACACTTTTCCCACCTGGTCTATAGTGCAGGGCACAGTGGGTGCCTGCCCTCCCGTTACGTCCATTAGCGTAATACTTTTCGTCTGCGCAAAAACCCCCGTGCTTGCGTTAGAGCCGGGGCGCACCGGAAGCGGTGCAGAAGATACGTCCGGACCAGGATATTTATCTTTCACCAAGCCGACCACTTTGCTCCCGTCATCGGATTCCCAACTCGGGCCTGCACCGTAATGCCCGATTATATTGCCGCCTTCCCCATATAAATCGGCCCTTGGGGCTTTGAAAACCCATTCAAATTTTGATGCACTGTCATTATCCTTCGAGCATTCATAAATCTGGAAACCTGAGGCCATGATATCGAAAGTTGGCCCTTGATCCGCTGGTGCTGCGGGTGCCTGGGTGGCCTTAAAAGGGGCAGTTAGGGTGGCGCAGCCAGAAAGGCCTAAGGCGCCCACAATCATTACGATGGAAAATACCGAGTCAGTCAGTTGTTTCATGAAAGAGACTCCAGGCCCATGGGGCGACGGTTCTGAACTGGGTGTCGATTCTATCCGATTTGCGTCGCAAAAGTTTTGTGGAGTTCACGCGTCGTTTTACGGCAATAACAATAAACAAACTGTTGGACTGTACCCGATGGCGTGCGGTGCGCTTCCTTTTCATGCCCGACCAACAGGAAAGCCTCTCCAAATTCATCGTGCAGGGTTTCAGGCTGGTATCGCATTACCGGCAAACCGCTGCACTTTTCGGGACCATCTTCAGCAAAGGTGGCAACGATGACATGGCCCCCAGGACGGACGGCTTCCATGACACGCGCCACATATGCCTTACGGTCAGCCGGGTCGGTTAAAAAATGAAACACGGCGCGATCATGCCAGATCTCAAATCGGTGCCTGGGAAAGTCTGTACGAGTGATATCACCCTCCATCCAGTGCACGGTATCAGCGTATTTTCCCAAACGCTGTTTTGCAACCGTCAATGCGGCAGAAGACAAATCCAGTACCGTCACATCGGTATAGCCTTCGGCCATCAGGTCATCCACCAGAACAGAGGTACCGCCACCCACATCGATAATGGCAGCATCCTTGCCAAGCCCGGTGTTATGAATTAGCCGCACAGAAAGATTGGCATGCTCCTGAAACCAGCTCACCGAATCTGACGCCTTGGTGGTGTATACCTGTTCCCAATGTTGTTTACGATCCATGAATTAATTTCCTTTTGCCGTCATGATTTGCTGGCGCAGGTACTCAACAACCGCCTGCTGCCCTCCTCTGAAAACAACTCTGGCCTCCTTTCGCGCGCGCTGAAAGGTGTACATTGGGTCATAGTATTCCTGTAATAACCCTTCGATCCAGCCCCGATGCAAATCAACCGTCCCACTACGGACCTGTTCCTCAAGAGCGTCGTTCATGATCGCTGACAAGCGCTGGGTGCGTTCACCGCCCAGGCGCTTGGCGATGGTGGAAAGGCTCTGGCGCAGCCGTTGGGCAAATGCAATCATGCCCTGTTCGTCACCGTACTGCGCCACAAATTCGTTATGCAGGTCAATGACGTAGTCGCCAAGAATACGCTCCACGCGCTTTTCAAAATCTTCCTCCAGCCACACCAGGGGCGAATGTTGCATCTTCTGATAGAGAGGTAAGGGCACAGAGCAGCTGCCGATTACAGGTCCCTCATCTTCAATGACAAACTGCTTATTGCCGGCTGCGCGTTGCTTGAGAATATCAATCGCCAAACAGTTTTCAAAATCAATCTGGGACGATTGAGGGGTGGCGTGTTTTCCAAAGCCCGAACCCCTATGATTGGCGTGATGCTCCAGATCCAAAGCGTTATTCAATTGTGCCAGCACCCGTGTCTTGCCAGTACCGGTAAGTCCACCAATCACCACGAAATCACACTCAAGCGTAGCCGCTTCCGTTGTCTTGATAAGGAAAGCCCGCATCGCCTTGTAGCCCCCCCTTACCCGAGGAAAAGCAATCCCCGCCTGGACGAGCCACTGTTGGACGATTTGCGAACGCAGGCCCCCGCGAAAACAATACAGGTAGCCCTGGGGATGGGTGCGCGTAAAAGCAGACCAGGCTTCCATGCGCCCCTCTCTGATTTTCCCGGTTACGAGGCGATGACCAAGTTCAAGGGCAGCTTGTGAACCGTGCTGTTTGTAACAAGTGCCTACTTTCTGCCGCTCCATATCGTTCATCAGGGGCACATTGATGGCGCCAGGAAAAGCCCCCTTGCTAAACTCTCCCGGAGCACGCACATCCATCAAAGGTATGCAGTTGAGAAAGAGCGTGGCATAGTCTGCGCTGTCATCACGCATCAATCCACCTCGATTGAGTAGCGCTGTCGTGCGACCAATTCACCGATAGGAAACAGGCGCAGTCCAAGCCCGGCCGCCAGCGCAAGAAACTCGTCTTCACCTGCCTTGTCCACAGCAACCAGCAAACCGCCGCTGGTTTGTGGATCACACAGCAAGTGCCTCTGGGTTTGGGTTAATGGAGAAATGCGGTCGCCATAGCTGTCAAAATTTCGCTGGGTCCCTCCGGGAACGCAGCCCAGTTCCAGGTAATAGTCCATATTGTCCAGCCTGGGCACAGCCTCGTAATAAAGGCGCGCCGTCACCCTGCTACCATCCGCCATTTCCACCAGATGGCCTAGCAAGCCAAAACCGGTAACATCCGTCATGGCTCGCACACTATTTAACTTCCCGAAAAAACTGCCGGGTTTGTTCAGGGTACACATCAAGTCCCTGGCCACGCCCATGTCCTCGACAAGAAGGTTTCCCTTCTTCTCGGCGGTGGTCAGGATGCCAATCCCCAGGGGCTTGGTCAGATAAAGCGTGCAACCCGCCGTCGCGGTGTCGTTGCGCTTTAGATAGCGTTTTTCGACGATACCAGTGACTGCAAGACCAAAAATCGGTTCGGGAGCGTCAATGGAGTGCCCCCCCGCCAACGGAATGCCAGCGCCATGGCACGCAGTATGGCCCCCGCGAATGACCTCTCGGGCCACTTCGGGGGGAAGCAGGTTGATAGGCCACCCCAAAATGGCAACGGCCATCAGGGGGTCTGCTCCCATGGCGTAGACGTCACTGATTGCATTGGTGGCGGCGATGCGACCAAAGTCGAATGGATCGTCGACGATAGGCATGAAAAAATCTGTAGTCGAGACGAGACCACGTTCCTCGTCAATAGCGTAAACCGCAGCATCGTCTCGTGATGCATTACCGACCCAAAGCCTGGGATACACCGGCTGCACGGCACCACCGGCAAGAATTACATCCAGCATCTGGGGAGAAATTTTGCAGCCGCAGCCGGCGCCATGACTGTACTGGGTAAGACGAATCGGTTTGCTCATAGCGTATCTTGTACCGCATTCTGCGGCACACTGTAAATAATATACAGAATGCGGAGAAAAAAAGAGCCGGCCAAAGGGCCGGCCCTCTCTCCTGCATCAGATTATGGCGACATTATGAAGTTAAGGAGTGCCGAACCCGTACTCACGTTTGCCGACTGGGCAGACGAAGTCCCCGCTGCGTCCGTGGCGGTGATGCCATAGATACCTGCATCAGCAGGAGCGGTATCCTGAGACAGGCTAATCGGCAGGGTGGCGCTATAGGTTCCCAACCAGGGTCCCGAAGCTGCCAAAGGAATGCTATAAGACCCAGAGGTTGTTGCCGTTGCAGACAACTCATAGGTTCGTGACGTGCTGGTTACGGTCTGATCCGCGACCAGGTTTGCCGCACCCGGCAACCCTGACACCATCACTGTTCCTGACACCGTATTGATGGTGGAAGCCGCTGGGGTAAATGTGCCGACATTGGTCGTAGCTCCTGCTGTAACCGGTACGGCTTGCACGATATCCGTGGCATACCCTGCTGTTCCTGATGCCGGGGCCGGTGGCACGATGACCACGTCCACGGTGCCTCCTGCGCTGCTTTCCAGAATCGGCGACAAAGTAAACACACCGGTGGTGGCATCAGCCACGGTACCGGTGACAATTACGGGACCCGTGCCCGATTGTTGTTCGGCGTACACTTGCGAGCCCGGCTTAGCGGTTCCCGAAATCGATCCGCTCACGGACTCGGCAATAGCCGTCACCACAGGTTTCAGTAAATATTTTCCACTGGCACCCGCCACCACGATGGACTTGCAGGCATTGAAGTCGAGCACGAGGTCAGCCAGAGTTCCTGCCTGCACCGTGAAGGGGCCGATGATCTTGTAGCCGCTTTGCTGGGCACTGGGCGTCACGAGGGGAGTTTCGCTGGTGCTGCCCGTCAGCACCAAAGCATTGCTCCAGGGCGCTGAATTGCCATTGGCTTTTAACACCAGACGCACCTGTTGGTAGGTTCCTGCCGCCAGGGGGGCCTGACCCAGGGAAAGCAACGTGCCATTGGTGAGGTTGAGCAGGTCAATGCGGCCAAGACCGGAATTTACCGCGAGGGTGGTCCAGGTGTTGCCATCGGAGGAAATTTCAACATGATCCACGGTAACGAACACGTGGTCATAACCGCAAGCTGGAGAATCAGCCAGCAACATATCTAGCGAGCCGGAAGAAGCGCCACCTGCTGCTCCTCCCCCCCCGCAACCAGCCAGCGCCAGTATGAGGCTACCTGCAAAAAACCAGGGAAAAACTCCAAATCCGGAAAGTTTGTTCATCTTCTACCTCCAAGTTTTAGGTGCGTCATAAGTCCCCTTGATTTTTATTAGATTTGATGTATTATATGGGAACTTTTCCCATTTTTCAAGGAGGAGGTTTAAAATGAAATTTCGTGTTTTTTTCAAAACAGTATCTGGAGCGCTCCTTTGCCTTGGATTTGCCACAGCAATGCCATGTGCCCAGGCCGAACTGATTGGCACCGACCAGGTCGCCAAGGAGGCGTCGAACCCGGATAAAGCGGTCATCGACAACTTCATTTCACGAACCGAAGTCCAGAAAAAAATGCAAGCTCTTGGACTGGATGCCATCATCAGCGCGCAACGGATTGCCTTGCTGAGTGACCCGGAAGCGCGAACGCTTGCCGAACAAATCAATTCGCTCCCGGCCGGTGGAAATTTCTCCAGCCTGACCAATTCAGACTTCATCGTCATTCTGCTGGGCGCAATTTTACTGGTACTCATTCTCTGATTTGAACATGTGGTCACCTCGTGAAGCCAGACTACGTATAGTTCTCCATCCAGTCTGTTCGCTAGCACGCGTATCTTGAGTAGTTAGGATCCCCAGGAGTTGTTAGAACGACTATAATCAATGGCATGATCGGCCTCATTGGTTACTGTGATGGGCAGACTGTATCTGGCCAGCTAATAATTAGACTGAAAGGGGAGTGAAATGAATCGAGCGCTTGTCTGCATGATCGCCCTGCTGGTGACGAGTGGGGCCTCTTTTTCCCAGGAAATAATCACCTTTGGGGCCTCAGTGCAGGAAACCGGGGCGCTTGCCAATACCGGCCGCTACTATCGTGACGGTTATAACTTTGCTGTGGAAAAAATCAATGAGAGCGGAGGCCTCAAGGTTGGTGGAAAAACCTACAAGCTGGCGCTTAAAATTCTTGATAACCAATCAGACAGCAACTTGAGCGTTCGCCAGTATGTTCAATTGCTGACCCAGGACAAGGTCAATTTTCTGCTGGGGCCGTTTGCCAGCGATTTTGCGCTTGCAGATTCGTCAGTCGCCGAAAAATATCAGGTTCCAATGATCCAGGGCGGCGGAGCCTCCGATCAAATCTTTAACCGTGGCTACAAATTTATTTTTGGGACCCTGCCGGTTGCCAGCAAGTATTTTGAAAGCACCATTGCAATGATCGGCAAACTCAAACCGGCTCCCAAATCGATCGCCCTGCTTTATGCAGATGACGCATTCGACGTTTCGGTTGCAAATGGCACCCGTGACTTAATCCAGAAAGCCGGATTGAAGCTGACGGATGATCTGCGGTATAGCAGCAATACCAGTGACTTCAGCACCCTGATATCGCAGGTCAAATCCAGCAACCCCGATGTCATTCTGGTCTCTGGCCATGAAACCGAAGCGCTGAATTTTGTTCGACAGGCCAAAAGCCTGGATCTCAATCCCAAGATGTACGCTTTCACAGTAGGTGTACCCACTGCGGATTTTCGAAAAGCGCTTGGCAAGGACTCCAATTACGCATTCGGCATGACGTCATGGGTTCCGTCACCCAATAACAAGGATCAGTATTTCGGTAACGCGGCCGACTTTGCCAAGGCCTATGCGGCAAGATTTGGCTACGACCCCGATTATCATACGGCCTCAGCAGTGGCCGACGTCGAAGCCTTTGCCAAGGCCATTGAGGCTGCCGGCACCCTTGATCCGGCGAAGGTACGCGATGCCATTTCGCAGGTCAGTTTCCCCAGCCTCTACGGTACCGTTGCATTCAATGCAACGGGACAGATCAGTTTGCCGCAAACCGTAATCCAGGTACAGAACGATCAGGTCAAAGCGGTCTTTTCACAAAGCGGCATGCTCTCTTACCCACAATACCCGATGCCTCCCTGGAGCAAGCGTTAGCCGTTTAACACCATGCAATTGCTTTCGCAGATTCTTGCCAACGGCGTGCTGTTGGGTGGCCTGTATGCGTTGATGGCGCTTGGCCTGGCTCTGGTTTGGGGCGTGTTGAATATCGTCAATCTGGCCCATGGGGCGCTTATCATGCTGGGCGCCTACGTTGGATACTATCTGTTCACCCTGTTTAATATCGATCCTTTCCTTGCGCTGCCCGTCTCAATGGCTGTGCTGTTTTGCGTGGGGTACCTTCTTCAGCGCGGCATTTTAAACCTGATTGCGCGGGCGGCAATGTTTAATACGCTCCTGATCACTTTCGGAATTGATGTAGTACTGACCCAATTAGCTCAAATATTCTTTAGCGCTGACTTTCGCACCATCAACCCAAGCTATGCCGGGTCCAATTTCATGGTATTTGGCGTTACCCTGCCGCTGGTACGCGTGCTGGCTTTCATCGTTGCGCTGGCACTGACCGTTGCGTTGTGGCTGTTCCTGCTACATACACGCGTGGGTCGGGCAATCAGGGCTACCGCACAAAATCTGGGTGCGGCACGCCTTTACGGCGTGGAGCCAAAAGCCATTTATGCGCTGACTTTTGGTCTGGGCGCCGCGCTTGCTGGCGGCGCGGGCGATCTATATGGTGTCGTCTCTCAGATCAACCCGTACATCGGCGCGACGCTGACTGCAAAATCCTTTGCCATCGCCATCATTGGCGGCCTCGAAAGCCCGCTTGGCGTGGTGGTTGGCGGAATCTTTCTGGGTATTGTCGAATCGCTTACAGCTTTGTATATCGGGCCCACCTTTGTGGATATCGCAAGCTTTGGCATCCTCGTGCTGGTCCTGATCTTTCGCCCCAACGGCCTGCTGGGAGCAACCACTTGAACCTGTGGTTAAAACTGCTTCTGGGAGTTGCTGCGGCATTGTTGCTTGCAGCGCTTCCATGGTTTGCTTCGCCAACAATCATTCAATTCGGTATTTCCACCCTGCTGTTGGCCACACTGGCACAGGGCTGGAATATCATCGGCGGCTTTACCGGCTATGCCTCTTTCGGTAATTCCGTGTTTTTTGGGCTTGGTAGCTATGGCACTGCCATTGCCATGTTGCAGTGGCATCTGCCTTTTGGCGTTGGGCTTGCCTTCGGTGTTCTGCTTTCCGTGATCTTTGCGCTGGTGGTGGGTGTTCCGGTCCTGCGCCTGCGCGGCCATTACTTCGCGATTGCCACGCTGGCTTTATCCCAGGTCATGACAGCTATCGTCTCCAACCTTGAAATTGCCGGGCGCAATATCGGACTGGTGCTCCCCCTGCTGAACGGTGACAAACTTTTTTACGAACTGTCGTTGGCTACGTTGTTGCTCGCAACCCTTACCGTTTTCTGGATTTCAAACAGTCGCTTCGGCTTTGGTTTGATCGCGATCCGCGAAAACGAAGATGCGGCCGCGTCCATGGGCGTCAATACCACACTGTACAAGGTCATGGCGTTTGCCTTGGCCGGCATTTTCAGCGCGCTTGCAGGGGGCATCCATGCGTACTGGATTACGTTCATTGATCCGGTCAGCGCTTTTGATTTAAGCCTGAACGTCAAGATGATCATCATGACAGTGTTTGGTGGTCCGGGATCGGTTCTGGGGCCGGTCATTGGCGCATTCGTGTTGTCCGGCATCTCCGAAACCCTGTCGACCGAAATCTCAAGCCTTGCCAACCTGTTTTTTGGTGTGGTGATCGTCGCCGCCGTAGTCTTTATGCCGCGCGGGCTGGCTGATTTGATGCGTCGCTACCGCAAGACCGGTTGGCGCTACTTTAGCGAAAACGTCAAACAAAACCGCCTATGACGCCTGTTCCTCTTTTACAAATTCGCGGCGTAAGCAAACGCTTTGGCGGACTTGTTGCGGTCGATAACGTCGATTTCAGCCTGGCCTATGGTGAAACACTGGGGCTGATTGGCCCCAACGGTGCCGGCAAGACCACCCTGATCAACCTGATCAGCGGCAGCATTACGCCAACTACCGGTGACATCCTGTTTGAAGGCCACTCAATCAAAAGGCTAACAGCCTTTAAAAGGGCTCGGCTTGGCATTGGCCGCACCTTTCAGATCATGAAACCCTTTCCAGGCCTGTCGGTGCTGGACAACGTTGCCATCGGCGCCCTCTTCGGGGCCTCGGAAACCGTCAAAGCGCTGCGGACAGCGCGTGATGAAGCCAGTAAATGGCTTGACCTCATGGACTTGTCCCGCTATGCAGACCGACGTGCCGATGAGTTGGGTGGGCCAGACCGCAAGCGCCTTGAACTGGCCAAAGCGATGGCGATGAAACCCAAGCTGCTATTGCTTGATGAAGTCATGGCGGGACTTAACCATGTAGAGATCACCGAAGTTATTGAAGCCATCAAAAAGGTGCGCAGCACGGGCATTTCCGTACTGGTGATCGAACATGTAATCAAGGTTATTCAAAGCCTTTCTGATCGCCTGCTGGTGTTACATCATGGCCAGCAAATCATTGAAGGAAAGCCTGGGGTTGTTCTTGCCGACCCCCGGGTCATTGAAGCCTATCTTGGACGGCGCAGAGCATGAAAGAAAACTTGTTGCATGTGCAGGGCCTGTTTGCCGGATACGGTGAGGTATCGGTGCTAAGAGATATCCACATGGACATCAGGCGTGGCGAGATTGTCGCGCTCGTGGGCAGCAACGGCGCTGGCAAGACCACGTTGTTGCGGGCACTTTCGCGGGTTCTTGTGGGCACCGGCAAGATCATCTTCGACGGTCACGACCTGGCTTACCTCACGCCGGATCAGGTTTTTGCACTTGGCCTTGTCCAGGTGCCCGAAGGTCGCCAACTGTTCGATCATATGACCGTATTTGAAAACCTGATGATGGGCGCCTTCAGACGCCGCAGCAAGGGGGCCATCCACGCCACGCTTGAGTCGGTCTATGCACTTTTTCCAACCCTGTATCAGAGGCGTGCCCAGCGTGCCGGCAGCCTGTCCGGCGGAGAACAGCAGATGTGTGCGATTGGCCGTGGTTTAATGGCCAGCCCAAAATTGCTAATGGTTGATGAAATGAGCCTGGGCCTTGCACCGGTGATTATTGACCAACTGCTTGAAGTGCTTTCCATCATCCGCAAAGAGGGCGTCACAGTGCTGCTGGTCGAGCAGGACGTGTTTGCCGCACTGGAAGTTGCCGATAGGGGTTACGTGATCGAACTTGGCGCGGTAATGCAGTCTGGGACCGCCCGCGAGTTGACCGATAGTCCTGAGGTCAAGCGGGCTTATCTGGGAATTTAAAACAACGCTTGCGCAGCTACTTCCAGGAGAGGAGTTCCCATTCAAAATAATCCTCCCACATATCCCCGCCCCTGTCCTCAATAAAGTAGCGGCCGGTGCTGCGACGAACAATCCAGCGGCCAATTTCGGGAACCAGCCAGATGGTTTCCATACGGTCGCTGTATAGCCGAAAGATGACCTCATCGCTTTGGTAATTGATCTTGTTGGAAAACTTCAGGGCCTGGAATTTACCGGCAGGAGTGGTAATTTCCTCCCAGCCTGCGACCTCCATATTCAATATCCAGTAATAATTAAACCCTGGATGCCCCATGACTTCGTATTGTGACTGGAAATGCCCCGACCAGCCCGGCTTCAATTCCAGGGGCCATAACGGGAGCGGCGTTGAAAACCGGGGCGTGGGTGACCAATGGGAGTCTTGCAATATCCTGCCCCACGGACGCTGAATTTCGTCAGGCAAGGCACCGTTACTGCTGCTGGTGCGCTGGATTCGGATTTCCTCACCAACGGCCACCACTTTTTCAGTAATCATGGCAAGAGTGCTTTGGTTATACACGTTGCGAAGCTCATAAACCCATTCCTGACCTACTTCCGGTGGTCGAACTGTTGGCAGCACGGAAGGCCCCGACATCGGGGTTCCCCGAGGGCCAGACAAAGGCGTAACACAGGCGGCAGGCAAGGTCGCAAGGATCAAGAGCAGGGATCGCCTGCGGTGATTAACGTCACGCTCGCCTGGGATGAGGTCATGATTGCCTAATGTATTCATAGAGACACCTTTACAAAACGTTACAACCACAAAGATGAGTTTGACGTGACGCCGCGTTCCATTATGAACCTATTATTTACATTTGTGCAGGCTCCTTACTTCTGTTTTCAACCAGGGAATTCCTTTTGCCAGTGTTTAGCCTTTCCTGTCGCAGGTTGCCAAAACGCAGAGCGTAATGGCGCGTGAATGCCGCCCCCAGAAAGAAAATCTGTGCCGAATAGTAAACCCATAGCAGCAATGCAATCAGCGACCCCGCAACGCCGAAGCTTGATGCGATACTGCTATTGCCCAGATACAACCCGATGGCGTATTTTCCCAAAGTAAACAATCCCGCCGTGAAAGCGGCCCCGACCCAGACATCGCGCCACGGTAGTTGTGCATCCGGCAGGGTTTTGTAGATGACTGCAAACAAACAGGCGATGACCCCTAGCGAAAGTATGGAAGAAATAGTTGCGAGCACCGCGGTGGAACTGCCCAATACTGCACTTGCCTGGTGTTCAAGCATGGCCAGTGCGGCACTGACAACCAGAGAAACAAGTAACAGGAAAGCCAAAACAAGCACCATGCCAAAAGACAGGAGGCGGGTTCTTAAAAGCACGCTGAATGCCGATTGACGCGGTTTGTCCAACCCCCACAATTCATCCAGACTATCCTTCAACTCGGCGAAAACACTTGTTGTAGCCAACAACAGCAGAATACTCGCGACGATTGTCGCTAGCAGCCCTGAGTCTGGATCACGCGCGGCAGCCAGTAATGCCTGGATCGCCTGCGCCCCGTTCAGACCCACCAGCCCTTGCACCTGGATGACTATCTCCCCTTGTGCCGCTTCAGCGCCGAAGAAGTATCCCGCCACCGCGATGGCCAGCACCAGGATGGGCGTCATGGAAAACAATGTATAAAAAGCCAGTGCCGCGCCTTTGCTGGACGCGCGGTGATTTACCCAGGAGGACAGTGACTCGATCAGGACGGTCTTCAAAAGCCCTACCTGGTGAGGTATGACCTGCGCCATACGATCGATTGCTGTCAGATTAAATCTTCAAGAACGCTTGTTGGCATCCTTGACGATTTCTCTTGCGTCACCATAAATTTTTTCTGATTTTCCGGATATTTGTTTGTTTAGTCCTTTGACTTGCTGCTCTTTGTTGCCGACCATTTTCCCGGTGGTTTCCTGCACTTTACCAGCGACGTCCTTTATGACACCTTTGACCTGATTTTTATTCATTTTCAGACTCCATTATCTTCATTGGCAGGACCCCTTCCTGCGAACTGCCATCATCAAATGCCTCGTTGCCCCGGGTCTGTACGCTGGCGAACCTATAAAGCCGACAGTGTTTGTCAGCATCCACCTCAAAAGTGTGTTACCGCACAGATGCCCATTCAAAACAGGATGAATATAACGAAGATTGGTGTGTAAATTTAAGGAGCTATCAAAATGCTCGGAACAATTGCAGTAATCTTGATCATCCTCTGGTTGCTTGGCGTGGTATCCTCATACACTATGGGGGGTTTTATACACGTTCTTCTGGTCATAGCGATCGTAATGATATTGGTACGCCTCGTTCAAGGTCGCAGTTTGTAATAACACTGGAATTTTTATACTAAGGAATCCACCATGAACACGATAGCGTCTGCTACAGACAAAAGCATGAGAAATTTATCTGATGAAGTCACCAAAGAACAGTTAATCGCCGATTTCAAGGTAGTGATGGCGGATGCCGAAGCCTTGCTGAAAGCCTCGGCCAATCAGGGCGGCGAAAAACTGGCTGAAGTGCGCGCCAAGGCTGAAGAATCCCTCAGGATGGTAAAGGCCAGAATGGCCGAGACACAATCAGCACTGCTTGCAAAAACCAAAGCGGCTGCTGACGTTACCGACACATACGTCCACGAAAACCCCTGGACAGCCATCGGCGTTTCTGCCGGTTTGGGCCTGCTAATCGGCTTGCTTATCGGTCGCCGCTAAGCGCTTGGCTATGGCTGAGAAAACACCCGGCAAATCCACTGGGCTGTTTGCTTCGCTGTCAATTCTTGCAGCGTCGCTGATTGCCATCGTGCATACCCGGCTTGATCTGCTGTCCAACGACCTTGAGGAAGAGCGCGAGCATTTGTTGTCGTTATTGATTTTGACATTGGCTGCCCTGTTTTTTCTCGGGGTTGGCGTGGTTTTGGCCACCATCTTGTTAGTGGTCTCATTCTGGGACACAAACCGTCTTCTTGTGCTGGGGTTGCTTGCCGGATTCTTTGTGGCAAGTGGTCTTGCTGCATGGGCAGTTGCCCTGCACAAAGCAAGAACAAAGCCTAAACTATTTGCAGCCAGTCTGTCGGAATTGCTCAAAGACCGACAACGGATTGGTTCTCGTTATTAATGAACCAAAAATTGATACGGCTTTCTGAACGCCGAGAGCATCTTGTGGCCCAGGCTGCATCTCAACGCATTGCGCTGGGCCAGGCGTTGGAGCCGTGGCTCAAGCCCTTGTCACTGGCTGATCAGGGACTGGCTATGCTCCGTTTTATAAGGAACCGCCCTGTCTGGCTTGTCGGCGGAGGCCTCCTGCTGTCTGCGCTGCGTTTCAATTCCCTCAGAAAATGTTTGAGATACGGTTGGATTGCGTGGCTGTTCATCAGGGGGCTCGGGACTTTGGGTCAGACCTCACGAGTGAGGTCTGACCACGATTCCTTCTAATTCGTTGCGCAATCGCTGTCGCTTCCCGGACCAGCATCAATCAAGGGGAGAAATGCAAGCAAGGGGTTGACAACACCCATTGCAATCGCACCGAGCGCTCGCGTAATTGCCGTGCCTTTATCCACTTCAATTTCAGGTCTGGCAAAGGTACCACGAATATAGATCGGACTTCGCAACGCCACATAACTGGTGTCCTTGGTATTTTGGTTGAGCGTCAAATTCAGCGTCTCGTGCCCTAAATCGATGCTGCCCGTACCAATTATGGTGGTAATTTGAGTGTCAAAAATCAGGGCATTGGCGTGCATAATGCCTTCCTTGACGTCGAAGTCAGCAATCATGCAGCGCAACTTGATGAGCTTGTCTCCGGTCACATTCAGTTCCAGTATTTCCCAAAGATGTAAACCGACCTCTTCCATCATCATCTTGCTTACCTCTCCACCGGCCAGGACCAACCCTATTTTGCCATTGGATTCAGCAAGCATACGCCCGACGGAATTGCCTCTTCCCGTAAGATCAAACACGCCGTTAACCTGACCAATGCTGGTACTGCTAAGCTTGATTGTCGGAAACAGCTTGGCAATCAGAATTTTTCTCACTTTGGCCTGAGCACGGGCCTGAATTGGATCCTTTCGGCCATCCAACGAAATCACGGCATCGAGGTGGCCACCTGCAATACCGAAAATGAGTGGATCAAGCGTCAGTACTGAATCGTGCAAGCTTAAATGGGTGACCAGATCATCAACTGGTAATGCTTTGGCACGACGAATCGTTCTGGCCTTCAGGGTAACCTCTGCGTCAACACTGTCCCATCGGTCGGTTTTGAACGGAATGTCAGGTAGCACGTGCACTTGCGCCGTCGTAACAGCAGATATATCAGAAGACGGTGCCTGTTTAGCAGCCTGCACGCTACCAGGCTTTTCACCAATCAATGGGCCGAGATCTGAAAAATCGAGCAAATTGGAAACCAACTCTGCCTTCATGGTAGGGCGCTTGCCGCTGGTATCGATCTGTAATGACCCAGCGATATCGCTAGCACCAATCCGCCCCGAGAACTTTTCATAACGCCACGTTTTACCGTTATGCAGCAGATGCCCTTGGGTTGCATAGGGGTGGGTTACCGGAAACGCAATGCCGAGCAAAGGAAAGAGCTGCTCAAGGCTATCCCCACTCAGTGCAAGATTCATATCCATCGCAGAGAATTTGAGCAGATTGGTGATGGTCCCGTCTGCTCGCAAGGTGGTATGACCCACGCTAGCATAGACCTTCAGAGCATAAGGCGCGTCTTCGTCCTGCATCGCTAGCACGTGTCCGCCACTGCCGTGCGCTTTGAAAGAAAGGCCCTTGTATTGCCCTTGGGCAGTGAAGACGATACCTGAGCCGACGTTGTCACCCGCTAACGTGTTCGGGGTCGAAATGTCTGCTTGAATGCTGGTCTTTTCTCTCGAATCGTCGTAGCCGAGGGTCCCGTGATCGAAGCTCAACCGGTCAATTTGAATGTGCGCCTTTTCGTTTTGCTGATTCAGATCCATCAACCAGTTTTTTTGACCGTTGCCTCCTCGCTCTAGAAAAACCACGGGCCGCATCAGCCATACCTCGGGGAAAACAATGTGTTGCAAAAGCAGTTGCGGTAAATCAATCGTGATTTCCACTGCGTCGGCTGTGATCATTTGTCTATTCCTGGCCCACCCAGGGTTTGCAAATGTCACTGCACCGATGGTGATGCGTGGCAACGGCCAACCGAATTTCACTTTCAGATCGCCGTTGATCGCCAGAGCGCGACCGGTTTTCTCCGTGGTCATCCGCTCTATCGGGCCGCGCAACCAATTCCAGCCAAAAATTGCGACGAAAAGAACCGCCAACACAATAGGAAAGAGAACAACCACGGCAGCCCATTTGAATAGGCAAGGCCTTGTCATGGCAGTGGGGAATGCGCTGTGGTTAAATTTCTCAAGAGGCTGGACCAAGGATCGTCAAGGAACCCTGACAATTATCCGGCCCAGGCTACCCCTGCTTCCGTACGCTTTCGTACATAGGTAGATTCGGGGTCAGACCTCATGAAATTTGGGGTCAGACCTCAAGCTTGAGGTCTGACCCCCAACCTTTTACAAATCGCTGCCATTGGCTTGATGCCATTGGCATATGCTGTCCCAGGCTTCCTGGGCAGTTTCAACATACCAGAACAGATCGAGATCCTCGCTATCGATGTGGCCATGCTCCAGCAGGAAATCCGTATTGAATACCCCACGCCAAAAAGTTTCGCCCACCAGTACGATAGGTATCGGCGGCACTTTGCGGGTTTGCACCAGGGTCAGCGCACCAAACAATTCATCCAGGGTGCCGAATCCGCCGGGCAAAGCCACCAACGCTGCCGCACGCTTCATGAAATGCAGCTTGCGCAGGGCAAAATAGTGAAACTGAAAGCACAGGCCGGGCGTGACATAGGGGTTGGGAAATTGTTCACGCGGTAGCGTGATATTAAGCCCTACACTGCGCGCGCCCACGTCAAAGGCACCGCGATTGGCAGCTTCCATCCCCCCAGGCCCTCCGCCTGTCATAATGACCAGACGCGAATCGTGGGGCCTCTCCCCCGACTGGCCTACAAGACGTCCAAGCTCCCGCCCCACCTCGTAGTAGCGCGACAGCGCCATCCGTTGCTCGGCCAGACGCAGATGGCGTAGTTTGGCTTCGTCGTCGGGATGCGTGGAAAGGTCGCGACGGGCTGCCTCAAGTTCGCGACGTGCTGTTTCTGGTTCGCGCAGACGGGTACTGCCAAAGACCACGATGGTCCGTTCAATACCGTACGCTGTCATCCCCTGTTCTGCCTTGAGATAATCCAGTTGCAGGCGTGTCCCTCGGGTTACATCGGTATGCAAAAAATCCAGGTCGCGATCGGGCTCGATATAAGAAGGATCACGCATCACTGCCTGCTGGCGCGCAGCAGCGGTGGCATCTTCCGCTGCCAGTTTCGGATGTGACCAGGGCAACGGTTCGCGCCGATCAACGGGATTGGGTGGGGCGGGAAAGGAGCGGCGGCGACGCGTCATCATTCCATTCCTTGTAGCACCAATTGGGCAGCGCGCAGTACAGCTTTGGATTTGTTAACCGTTTCCTGCCATTCGGTCTCGGGCACTGAATCAGCCACGATGCCCCCTCCGGTCTGTACCACCAGGGTTTTATCCTTGACTACTGCGGTGCGGATGGCAATAGCCAGATCCATGTTGCCGTCAAAACCCAGATAACCCACTGCCCCACCATAAACACCACGACGAGTAGGTTCCAGTTCGTCAATAATTTCCATGGCACGGACCTTGGGTGCGCCACTTAGCGTTCCCGCAGGGAATGTAGCGCGCAGTAAATCGATAGGACCCATGCCCGGTTTAAGACACCCTTCAACGTTGGATACGATATGCATGACATGGGAGTAGCGTTCGATAACCATGTTTTCCGTCACCTTGACTGAGCCTGTTTCGGCAATCCGCCCCACATCGTTACGCCCCAAATCCATCAACATGACATGCTCGGCAATTTCCTTGGGGTCGGACAGCAGTTCACGTGCCAGGGCCTGATCCTCCTCAGTTGTCCTGCCGCGCGGCCGGGTACCGGCAATCGGCCGCAAGGTGACCGTGTTGTCTTCCAGCCGCACCAGGATTTCGGGCGATGCGCCCACGACCTGAAAATCGTCAAAATGGTAATAGAACATGTAGGGTGAAGGATTGAGCTGTCGCAGCGCGCGGTACAGCGCCAGCGGTTGCGCATCAAACTCCTGGCGAATCCGTCGGCTCAAAACCACCTGCATGATGTCGCCATCACGAATGTAGGTTTTGGCCCGCGCTACCATGGATTTGTAAGCCGTAGGATCCTGATCAGACACTGCCGGAACCATCGGCAGCGACGTAAGCTCGGGAAGGGACACGGGCCGTTTGAGTTGTTCGCGCAATGTAACAAGACGCCCTCGCGCCCGGGCATAACCTTGCGGATCGCTGGCATCGGCATAAACGATGAGATGCAACTGCCCCGAAAGGTTGTCAATGACAGCAAGTTCGGTGGTAAGCAACAGCAGAATGTCCGGGGTGCCGGTGTCATCGGTTTTCCAACCAGCAGCAAGACGCGGCTCGATATATCGCACGATATCGTAGCCAAAATAACCCGCGAACCCCCCGCAAAATCGTGGCAGTCCCGTCAGGGGAGCCGCCTTGAACCGCTTGGCATAATGCTCGATAAAGGCGAGTGGATCTTCAACTTCAAACAATTCTGTGGGGGCTCCTTCGGTTTCTACAGCCACCTGATAGCGGGTCACACGCAATCGGGTTGCGGCAGGCAGTCCCACAAAAGAATAACGGCCGAAGCGCTCGCCACCCTGCACAGACTCCAGCAGATAGGAATAAGGGCGATTGGCCAACTTGGCATATACCGACAGCGGGGTATCAAGATCGGCAAGGAGGGTAAGTACGACCGGGATCTGGTTATAACCCGCCTTCGCGAGTTCCTGAAATTCGGCTTCTGTCATCGTGCCAACTCGGAGCGCATGGCGGCGATGACTGCGCGATAATCCTGGGTATTAAAAATTGCCGAGCCCGCCACAAAAGTATCGGCACCGGCTTTTGCAATTTCATGAATGTTGTCCACCTTCACGCCACCGTCCACTTCCAGCCAGATATCGCGTCCACTCGCTGTAATGCGCTGGCGCGCTTCACGCAATTTGTCCAGGGCTGAAGGAATGAAGGATTGCCCTCCAAAGCCTGGGTTAACCGACATGATCAGGATGAGGTCAACCTTATCCATGACATGGTCAAGATAGTTAAGTGGCGTGGCGGGGTTGAACACCAGCCCTGCCTTGCACCCCTGCTCGCGAATTAACTGCAGGGTGCGGTCCACATGCAGGGAGGCTTCAGGATGAAAACTGATGATGTCGGCACCGGCCTTGGCAAAATCAGGAATGATTCGGTCCACTGGCTTGACCATCAGGTGCACGTCAATGGGCGCCTGGGTATGAGGTCGGATGGCCGAACACACCAGCGGGCCAATGGTCAGATTGGGCACATAGTGATTATCCATCACATCAAAGTGAACAATGTCCGCTCCGGCGGCGATAACCGAAGAAACCTCTTCGCCCAGGCGGGCAAAATCGGCAGAAAGAATACTGGGTGCAATGCGGAATGTCATGACAATGAACGCTCCAGAAAAAATTGGTCACAATTCAAAGAATCATTCTAGCAGAGTGTCGGAGTCTTCTTGTTGAAAAGGAGCAGCGTTTGGTGTGCAATGGCGGGATGCGCCTGCTCCCCATCGTTCTGTGTGTCATCTTGCTATCCGGCTGTGCCGGGCTGCAGCCCGCAACATTACCCCTGTCGTCCGAAGCCGAAAGCAACCCTGAAGATCTGCCTCCCGTCGTCTGTCCTGCTGACGCGCCTTTGGCTGGCGCTGCTGTCACTCCCGGTGCGGCAATGCCGGTTCGACCGCGTGGAAAATTTGTGGCCGCAAAATTTTCAGGATTGCCCCATTGGGCGCGCAGTTTTGATACCCAAAGCTGGACAGCCTTCCTGGAAAGTTGCACGGTGCTTGGCAAACAAGCTGACTGGAGATCAATATGCGCTGACGCTGCACTGGTGCCGCCGCACCCTGTACATACCGCCCTCCAGTCGTTTTTTGAAACGCACTTCCAACTCTGGTTAGTGGTTAACGGTGACGGTTCCAATACCGGCCTGATCACCGGGTACTACGAACCTTTGCTGCATGGCAGCCCTGTTCCCACGCCGCAGTATCGCTATGCCGTCTATGCACCCCCCAATGACCTGCTGACGGTGGACCTGGGCGACCTGTTCCCCGAACTCAAAGGTCGGCGCGTACGTGGGCGTTTGCAGGGCAATCGGGTAGTCCCTTATTTTACCCGTGCTGAAATTGAAGTGGAGAATGCACCCTTGAAGGGACAGGAACTGGCATGGGTAGACAATCCGGTAGACCTGTTTTTTTTGCAGATTCAGGGATCCGGGCGCATCGTCTTCAATGATGGCTCCGAAATACGGGTGGGCTACGCCGACCAGAATGGGCATCCCTTTCGTTCCATTGGCCGATTGCTGATGCAGCGCGGCGACCTTTCTCCCGGCCAGGTGACCTTGCAAGGTATCAAGGCGTGGGCCGAGGCCCATCCTGATCAGGTAACCGAATTGCTGGACGCCAATCCCAGTTACGTGTTCTTTCGCCAGTTACCCAACACCCTGTCAGGACCGCTGGGTGCCCTGGGCGTTCCCCTCACCGCCGGGGCAAGCATTGCTGTGGATCCTCGAGTAATCCCCCTTGGCGCTCCGGTTTTTCTTGACACCACCCAACCCAACAGCAGGGTGCCCCTGCGTCGGCTTGTTATGGCTCAAGACACGGGGGGCGCCATCAATGGCGCCGTACGCGCTGACTTTTTCTGGGGTTATGGCAAAGACATGGAGCAGAAAGCAGGAACCATGAAACAGGCCGGCCGCATGTGGTTGTTGTATCCACGGGGGTTAACACCCCCCGAGCCCCGCTAGCCGTCCCCATCCGGTTATAATGCAGGGTTACTGTTTTGAATCCGGACGAGCTTTTGGCTGATTCCTCTTCTCATCAACTGCATGCCTTCGGCCTCAATCATGAGACCGCGCCTGTGGCCGTGCGCGAAAAAATCGCATTTCCGCAAGAGGGCCTTATCCCGGCATTGGCCGATCTGATCAGCCTTCCGACAGTGGAAGAGGCGGTAATTCTGTCCACATGCAACCGCACTGAAATCTATTGCAAGACCAGTAACCCTGATTCGGTGGTCGAATGGCTGTCCAGTCATCACGGCCTTACAGGACTGGACATCGCCCAGTATCTGTACCGCCTGGATGGCAGTGCTGCAGCCCATCACGCCTTTCGCGTCGCGTCAGGCCTGGACTCCATGGTGTTGGGCGAACCCCAGATTCTGGGGCAGGTGAAGCAAGCGGTACGTTCGGCTGACGAAGCCGGAACTCTGGGGCCGCTTCTCAACAAGCTGTTCCAGTACACTTTTTCTGTAGCAAAAGCTGTGCGCAGCCAAACTGCCATCGGCGAGCGTTCCGTGTCGCTGGCAGCAGCCGCCCTCAAGCTTGCCTCCAGCGTGCTGGGCTCAATAGAAGAACAACACGTGCTGTTTATCGGAGCAGGGGAGATGGTTGAACTCGTGGCCGCCCACTTTATGGCACGTCATCCGCGCTCAGTTACGGTGGCCAACCGCACCCTTGAACGCGGACGCGTTCTAGCCGAGCGCCTGGGCGGAAGTAGTATCACCCTTTCCGAATTGCCCTCCGAACTGCATCACCACGACATCATCATTTCTTCAACGGCAAGCCACTTGCCGCTGATTGGCAAGGGCATGGTGGAACGCGCCATCAAGGCGCGCAAACATCGTCCCATGGTGATGATCGACCTGGCCGTGCCGCGCGACATCGAACCCGAAGTTGGCACGCTGGACGATGCGTTTTTATATACGGTGGACGATCTGGGCAACATTACCCAGGAAAACCGCGAATCGCGCCAATCCGCCGTGCAACAAGCCGAAATCATCATTACAGCGCGCGTTGCCGATTTCGTGGAATGGATTCACACGCGCGATGTGGTTCCCACGATTCGTCTGCTGCGCGATCATGCCGAACGTTATCGCCAAATCGAACTGGAGCGTGCACGTCGCGCCCTGGCGCGCGGAGACGATCCAGCCCAGGTGCTGGAACTTCTGTCCAATGGACTGATGAACAAATTCCTGCATCACCCAACGCAAACACTCAACCAGTCGACAGGCCTGACACAGCAGCAGTTGGTGGACGCGTTACACCGCCTGTTTATTCGCGAAGAAGAATAATTCCCCACTACGCATGAAAGAATCCCTCGTCAAATGCCTCGCAACTCTGGATTTGCGCTTATCCGAACTGGATGTGATGTTGTCAGACCCCGACCTCATACGTGACATGGATCAGTACCGAAAGCTGACCAAGGAACATTCCGACATCGCACCCGTGGTGGCTTTGTTTCACCAGCATCAGTTGGCCCAATCCGATCTTGCAACGGCCCAGGACATGGCCTCCGACCCCGCCCTGCGCGACTTTGCCGAAGAAGAACTGAAATCGGCAAGGCGTCGTCTTGAAACCATCGAAAGCGACCTGCAACGGGCGCTGCTGCCCAAGGATCCCAACGACGACCGTAATACTTTTGTGGAAATCCGTGCAGGCACAGGCGGGGATGAATCTGCCCTGTTTGCCGGCAACCTGTTCAGGATGTATGCCCGATTTGCCGAACGCAACCATTGGCAAACCGAGATCATCTCTCACAGCGAAGGAGAGATGGGCGGTTACAAGGAAATCATTTTCAGAATTGAAGGGCATGGTGCTTATTCGCGTCTGAAGTTTGAATCGGGGGGGCATCGCGTACAACGCGTCCCTGAAACCGAAACCCAGGGCCGCATCCACACGTCAGCCTGCACCGTGGCTGTAATGCCAGAACCTGACGATGTCAGTGACGTAATCATCAACCCCTCGGAACTTCGCATTGATACCTTTCGCGCCAGCGGCGCGGGAGGGCAGCACATCAACAAGACTGACTCGGCGGTGCGGATTACCCATTTGCCCACCGGCATCGTGGTGGAATGTCAGGATGGGCGCAGCCAGCACAAGAACAAGGCGCAGGCCCTATCGGTGCTGGTGGCGCGCATTCGAGACAAGCAGATGCGGGAACAACAGGCTCGCGAAGCGGCCACCCGCAAATCATTAATCGGCAGCGGCGACCGTTCGGAGCGTATTCGCACCTACAATTTCCCGCAGGGGCGCATTACCGATCACCGTATCAACCTGACACTCTACAAGATGGACGCCATCATGGATGGCGACCTGTTTGAACTGACCGATGCCCTGATGGCTGAACATCAGGCGGAGCAACTGGCCCTGTTGGGCGAACAGGCAGGATGATCCTGGCGTGAACATCGCCACCGCTTTGCAAGGCGATCCTGGCACACGTCTGGAACGGCGCTTGTTGCTGGAAGCCGCCACCCACCAGAATCACGCCTGGTTGCTAAGCCGCCCGGAGTACCGCCTAAGTCCTGCTGAAGAGGCCACTTATAATCAATTGTTGATCCGCCGCGGTGCGGGAGAACCCATTGCGTATCTGTTGGGGCGGCACGAGTTCTTTGGCCTGGAACTCGCCGTTACCCCCGCCGTATTGATTCCCCGTCCGGAAACCGAAGAGTTGGTGGCCTGGGCACTGGAGCTGTTGACGCCCGACAAACTCCTTCCAGTTCTTGATCTGGGCACCGGCAGCGGTGCAATTGCAATTGCCATACACGTGCAACGCCCAAAGCTTTCGATCACTGCAGTGGACGTGTCGGCCCCGGCTCTGGAGGTGGCACGCGCCAACGCCAAACGCTGGCAGGCCACCCTGACGGGGCCACCCATCTCGTTTGTGCAAAGCCACTGGTTTGAAAACCTGGGCACGCAACGTTTTGGCCTGATTCTGTGCAACCCCCCTTATGTGGCAGAGGGTGACCCGCACCTTGAGGAAGGCGATTTGCGCTTTGAACCGCGCAGCGCACTGTGTGCCGGACCGAAAGGACTTGACGCCCTCCAGTCCATTATTGAACAGGCGCCGCGACATCTATATGCAGGGGGAGCGCTGTTGGTGGAACATGGTTATGATCAGGGGGCGGCATGCAGGGCGCTTTTCAAAGCCGCCGGTTTCAAGAAGATAAGCACCCGCCCCGACCTTGCCGGAACGGACCGTTTGACTGGGGGCTTGCTATACCCATTGCAACCGGAACAGGATTAGAATATGCGTTTTGATGACCTTGAATGATGAACGATCAGCCTCTTCCGGGTACCCGACAACTGATTGATGGCGTAGAACGCGTCTTCTACGACGGATACTGGATCAAGTATTACGCCCCTCCGGCAGATTCCCTCAACGCCAAACGGCAATTGATTACCGCCTTGACCCGGCGCCTGTTCAACCATGTGGAGCATGGCATCAACATTCCCGGGGCGAGGCTTAACGAGGCCCGGCACGCTTATGAGCAAGAATCCGATCCGGCACTAAAGCGCGTCAAAGGGGCCATGCTGGCAGGTTCACTGTTTAACCGCGCTACCGACATCATTACCAAGCTGGTTGAAATTCAAACGTTGGGGGTAGAAATTGCCACGGATAACGCGCTAATGCGCGAATGCGGCCGTTGCCTGCAGGAAGCCCTGTCGCTTGGCCGGTTGGTCCTGCACCGCAGTGGTGAAGAAGGAATTGACGAATTGTGGGGCGAGCCGCTGCACGCCTTCTCGATTCCCGTAGAAGCATTCTTTGAAAGCCGCTACATCAAGATTGCCTCCACCCTGCGCGACATTGATCGCCTGGGTCAGGCCATCATCGAACATTTTCGGGATGACCCGGATTTTGCCGGACTGGAGCCTTTGATTCATCAAGTCACCACAGCCGCGCGCCGCAAGGCCGAGATTCTGCAAACTGACGATAAGATTTTTGAGGTCTGGCCCGACTTCGTGGTGGCCAGTGAAAACCTGCTGAAATTCCGTCCGCATCTGCGGGCTGCAGGCACCCTGGAATACGGGCGTTTGCAAGATGAGGGACTGCGCCTGATTGCCCAGGGCCAGGCCATCATCAGCGACATCGCCAGAGCCCGCACACCGATGCCCAAAACCACCCGGGAATATATCGAGCGCCTGGACGACTATACTGCCAAGTTCCGCCGGGAAGCCCGGCGTTAACCCGATTCTTAAGCAAGCATCTGCTTGAGTTCGCCGTTTTGATACAGCTCGGTCATGATGTCCGAACCGCCAATGAATTCACCCTTGATGTAGAGTTGGGGAATAGTGGGCCAATTGGCATACTCCTTGATGCCCTGCCGGATCTCTGGATTTTGCAATACGTCCACACCGTAAATTTCGGTGATGCCACAGGCCCTGAGAATCTTGACGGCACTGGCGGAAAACCCACATTGGGGGAAGTCGGGGCTGCCCTTCATGTAAAGTACAACCGGGTGGCTTTTGACCTGCTGGTCGATGATATCGTGTACAGACATGGGTTAATCCTCGTTCAATAAATTCGATGAGACGGTTATTTTGCTTTGACTTTGGGGGAACGCGCAAGTTTCCCCTCCTCGCCCTGCTGCTGGTGCTGCAAAGCCCCAACCTCTGGGCCTGGGGAGACGTGGGCCACGAAGTGGTTGCCCGCGTGGCCTGGCATTTTCTCACCCCCACCACGCGACAACGGGTCGAAGCATTGCTGGCTGACGACACCGACGTGCTAACCCCCCATGACCCGATTTCTGTGGCTGTCTGGGCGGACCGCTATCGCGATTCTCAGGAAAACGGTCCCAAGGTAAACTACCATCATACCCATGAATGGCATTTCGTGGACATGGATCTCCACCAACCCAGCCTGGACCGCGCCTGTCATGGACATGCTCCCTTGCCTGCAGGCACGGCGGCGTCCAACGGACCTGCCAGCGCCTGCGTGGTAGACAAGATCGAGCAGTTTTCTGCCGAACTGCGCGCACTTCCTCGTGACGGAGCAAGCCCCGCCCAATTGGCTGAAGCGCGCCTTGCACTCAAATTTCTTATCCATTTTGTCGGCGACCTGCACCAGCCCCTCCACGCCATTGACGACCACGACCGGGGCGGCAACGAAAAGCGTGTCTCAGCTCCCGGAGCGCATGCTGCAACGCTGCACCACTATTGGGACACAACCTTTGTGGAACGACTCGGTCCCGACGCCAAGAGCATCTCTGAGCGCCTCATCCCGCAGATTACCCCTGCCAACGTCAGAATCTGGCAGCGCGGCACACCTCGCGACTGGGCCATGGAATCTTTCGAAACGGCCAGGACCCAGGGCTACGGGGCACTTCCAGCACCGGATGGGCGCGGCCATTACCACTTGAGCACCACCTATCGCGACCAGGCCACTGCGATGGTTGCCCTGCAGCTGGAACAGGCCGGGGTGCGTTTGGCAATGCTTCTGGATCACTCCCTATGACAGCGCATCTGTTACTCGTGGATGACGATCCGGACCTGCTGCGCCTGCTATCCCTGCGTCTGCACGCGGCCGGCTATCGCGTCACCACCGCAGGTTCTGCGGAAGCTGCCCTGGCGCAGCTGGCCATCGAGCGGCCGCAACTGGTCTTGAGCGATGTGCAGTTACCGGGCCAGGATGGCTTGCGCCTGTTTGATGACATTCACGCGCGCGACCCCACCCTGCCCGTCATATTGCTTACAGCCCACGGCACCATCCCTGACGCAGTAGAAGCCACTGCACGTGGGGTATACACCTACCTGACCAAGCCCTTCGATGGCAAGGCGCTGCTAGACAAAATTGCCGAAGCCCTGGCGTTGTTTGCCACCACAGGTGCAAGCCCCTTGGCAGAAGAAAACTGGCGCAGCGCAATAGTGAGCCGTTCCAGCCGCATGGCAGAACTCCTGAACGAGGCTAAAATGGTGGCCCGCTCGGATGCCAGCGTGCTGATTCGAGGCGAGAGCGGCACCGGCAAGGAATTATTGGCCCAGGCCATTCATGGGGCCAGCCCGCGCGCATCCCATCCTTTCGTCGCCATCAATTGCAGCGCAATTCCCGAGGCCCTGCTGGAGTCCGAATTGTTTGGTCATGCCAAAGGGGCTTTTACTGGCGCGGTAGCAAGCCATGTTGGCTTGTTCAGGGCAGCGCAAGGTGGCACTTTGTTCCTCGACGAGATCGGCGACATGCCAAGCAGTCTTCAGGCCAAGTTGTTGCGCGCGCTACAAGAACGAATAATCCGCCCCGTGGGTTCCAGCCAGAGTTTTCCCATTGACGTGCGGATTGTTTCTTCCACCCACCAGGACCTCGAAGCGGCAATCGCTGAAGACCGCTTTCGCGAAGACCTGTACTACCGCCTCAACGTGGTGGAATTAACACTGCCCCCCTTGCGCGAACGACGCGAAGACATTCCCCTGCTGGCCAATCATTTTCTGGCACGCCTTGCGCAGAAGTACGGTAAACATCTTAACGATTTTGCTCCCGAAGCTATGCGCATGTTGAGTACAGCCTCGTGGCCGGGTAATGTGCGCCAACTTTATAACGTAGTGGAACAGGTGTGTGCGCTCTCTACCACCTTGCTGATTCCACTCTCCCTGGTGCAGCGCGCGTTGCGTACCCCGTCTGTCGAGATTTTAAGCCTGGCTTCGGCGCGCGAGCGTTTTGAACGCGAATACCTGATTGGATTGCTCAAGATCACCGACGGCAACGTGGCCGATGCCGCCCGGCTTGCCGAGCGCAACCGTACCGAGTTTTATCGTCTGCTACAAAAACATGGCCTGACCCCGGGATCGTTTCGAACACCCACGAGTGTCTCTCCTCAGCGACAATCCTGATTCGTTTCATTTTCAGCTTGTTAGCCTGAGTCCGCCTTGAAACTGTCACTGTCAAGCGACAATTTACCCGGCCGCAACATCCTCTCTGCCTGCCATCGTCTGACCTGCCTGCGAAACCGCTGATTTGATTCAATGAGTTAGGATTTCATCTGGTTTTTGGCCCGATTGTTGCTTTCTGTCTTGCACCATGAATCCGTTTGATCTGATTTCCCTCAACCGTTCCGCCACACTGGCTCCCCCCATCCACCGCGGCTCCATGGTGGCGCAACCCTGGGTTGGTTTCATTAACAGCCTGAAAGCCTGGCTTCAGGGTAAAAGGCTATCCCCCCAGGAGTTGCGTGAATCTGAGCCGTGGGAACGCGCAGCTTCGCGGCGCCGGATTACCCTCATAGCGCTGATTTGTGTGAGCGCCGCAAGCGCTACAGTGTTATTGGCACGCTCGCAACCGGTATGGGATCACCACCCCGTGCTGCGCCTTGCACAACTCTTTTTGTTCGTGGTTTTGTTTGCATGGGTGGCTTCCGGATTCTTTACGGCACTCATGGGGTTTTGGGTGCAGATTAAACCCGACCGCTTTGCGCTGTCCCTTTCGCAGGCCCGTGCCGTGATGCTGGGTAACAACGCACGCACAGCAGTCATCATGCCCATCTGCAACGAAAATGTAGCCACCGTATTTGCCGGATTGCGTGCCACCTGCGAATCGCTAGCCGCAACCAGCAACCCCGGCCTGTTTGACGTGTTCGTGCTTTCCGACACCAACGACGCTGGCATACGAGCCCACGAGCAGGCAGCCTGGTCCATGCTAAGCGATACGATGGGCAAGCGTTGTGCAGTGTACTATCGTTGGCGGCAACGGCGCACCCGCCGCAAAGCCGGCAATGTGGCAGATTTCTGCCGCCGCTGGGGGCGCAATTACCGCTACATGGTGGTGCTCGATGCCGACAGCGTAATGAGCGGCGAATGCGTGACGACACTGGTCCAATTGATGGAAGCCCATCCAAAGGCGGGCATCATACAAACCGCCCCCCAGACTTGTGGTCTCAACACCCTGCACGCCCGGGCCCACCAGTTTGCTGGACGTGTAACAGGTCGACTGTTTACTGTCGGCATGCAGTACTGGCAACTGGGCGAATCGCACTACTGGGGACATAATGCCATTATCCGGATCGCCCCTTTCATGAAACACTGCGCGCTCGCGCCATTGCCTGGCCGCGGCGGTTTAAGCGGGGACATTCTCTCCCACGATTTTGTTGAAGCAGCCCTGATGCGTCGTGCCGGGTATCACACCTGGCTTGTTCCTACCCTCGAAGGAAGCTACGAACAGCAACCCCCCAATCTGCTTGAAGAGTTGCAACGTGACCGCCGCTGGTGTCAAGGCAATCTCAAAAATATCCGCCTCGTTGCCGAACCCGGCTTTAAGGCGATGCATCGTGTCATGTTGGCCACGGGTGCCATGGCCTATCTGTCGGCTCCCATGTGGCTTGGTTTTATTCTTATCAGCCTGGCTCTGCGCCTGCTCACGCCCCCGGTAACAACAATAGCGCCCTCTTCCCTTGCCGGGGAGCCTTCGACACTCATTGCCTTGTGGATAGTAACCCTTGCCATGTTGTTTCTGCCGCGCATCCTCGCGATAGTCGCCATCCTGTGGCACAAAAAACAGCGCAGCTATGGCGGTACAGTCAAATTGATCAAGGGAATGCTGCTGGAAACCGTGCTGTCCTCTGTGCAAGCCCCCATTCGCATGATGGCGCACACCCTGTTTGTATTGACAGCCCTTACCGGTATCGGCCTGGAATGGAAATCGCCACCTCGTGAAGCAGAGACGCTGCAGTGGAACGAGGCCGCCCGCCGCTTCCTGCCCTTGGTAAGTTCGATGATGGTATTGGTGTTGGCCACTTTCCTTACAGAGCGCAGTGCGGCATGGTGGCTCCTGCCTATTGGCCTGCCGTTGTTGTTGGCTATCCCCCTGTCGGTCCTTACCAGTCAAAGTGGGCTGGGTCGCCGTATGCGCGCCATGCGCTTGCTGGTAACCCCGGAAGAACGTCATGCGCCAGCAGTGCTGCAGCAGGTTCGCACCTACAGCGTCCCTCCCCTGATCGGGCGGACCGCGCCGCCAGTACCGCTGGCGTCATGGCACAGCCTATACCGGGATAATCGCGTATATTCTGGAGTTTCCTGAACCACGCGATTCTCCACAGTATGTGGCTGACCCGTCTTAAACGTTATTTGATTGGCGCAAGTTTTCCGCTGTCCTTCCGGCAACTATTGCTGATTTCCTTTTTGAGCATCATCCTGTTGTTGGGGGGCGCCCTGACCCGTGCCCTCGTGGTTGTCGAAACCCTCAAGGAAGAAAACCGCCAGTATCCCGTAAAGGCCCTGGAAATCGTGGAAAACGTGCGCGAACTTCAGGACCTGACCGTCAATCTGGAACGTGATGCCCGTCAGTACCTGGTACTCAACGATCCGGGGTTGCGCAAGGAATTGAAAGAAATCTGGCGCAAAAGCCGGGTTGTAACTGCTACCCTCGGTCCAATTTTTCCTGAAAAGTTGCTGCCACTGACCGAAAGCTGGCAGGCCTTGACAGAAAAAACGCTAACCCCGCTGCTGCAGGCCACCGATGCCAAGAACATCAATCAGGCCAACGTGTTTGCTGCGTTTCGACAGCTGGGTGAGATCAATCAAAAGATCAGCCTGGAATCAAAAAACTATCTTACGCAGCGCAATCAGGCATTGATCGATGACTTTGAACGACAGCGCCATTCACTGATCTGGCTTGGCATCTCGGCTGCCACGGTGGCCGCAGCGCTTGCCCTTGTTCTTGGCATATGGCTTGCGTGGTCATTTGAACAACTTGACGTGGCCATTGACAAGCTGGGCTCCCGGCGCCCGGATATCCCCATCACCATTGGCGGCCCAACGGATATGCGCCAATTGGGGCAGCGCATTGACTGGTTGCGCCAGCGCCTCGCCACCCTCGAAGCCGACAAGCTGCTTTTCCTGCGCCATGTTTCGCACGAATTAAAAACCCCCCTGGCCAACCTGCGTGAAGGCATCGCCCTGCTGGAAGACCAGATTACGGGGTATTTAACCGGTAACCAGAAAGAAATCATCGTTATCCTGAGAGAAAACGCAATCGCGTTACAGCATCAAATTGAAGGCTTGCTTCAATACAACGCAGTCGCGTTTGATTCACGCCGCCTTGAACGGCGCAATCTCGACCTGCGTGATCTACTGGAAGAAGTCGTCAGTCGTCAGCGTCTGCAGTTCCAATCCCGAAATATAGAAGTCGTGGTTGAAGGAGAAGTATTGAAGACTTCGGCAGACCCTGCGAAAATGGAAGTTGCTGTGGGCAACCTGCTTTCCAATGCCATTCGATTCAGTCCTGATGAAGGACGGATTCGCTTCAGGTTAAGTCGTGGACCACACAGTATCCTTATTGATTGCATTGATTCCGGTCCGGGTATTGACCCTAGCGACCAGGACAAAATTTTCAACCCCTTTTATCAGGGGATCCGGCAACCTCCCGGAGCGCGCAAAGGTAGCGGCATTGGATTGTCCATTGTGAAGGAACTGATTGAAGCCCATGGCGGTACCGTCACTCTGCTGTCAGGCAGTGGTGGGGCACATTTTCGAATTGAGATCCCTGATGAAAGCAATTAATGTCCTGATATGCAGTGTGGCGCTGTCCCTCCACGCTTGCGCCTTATTTCACCCTTCCTCTTCAGGGACTGACAGCACATTGTCACCCGCTGAACTCGTGGCGACCGAATCGCTACCGCCAGACCCGATCAGAAAGGCGGTGGAAGATTTTGACCGCGATCGCCTGCTTGTTCCCGCCGAGCTTGATCGCCAAATTACCCTTCTCGAAAGTTTGCCCACTCGTAACGCGTTAACCCAACTGCGCCTCGTGCTCCTCCTGTCACTGCGTCAAAACCCGGGAGACCGCACACGCGCCCTCGGGCTTCTGGAAACCCTGCCACGCACGCCGCCAACTGATGCGGAAACCTTGGCGCCGCTTACAAACTGGATCAGTCGCGAACTTAAAGATCGCGCGGCGCTTGAAGATAAACTTGAACAGTTAAACCAGCAATTGCGCGATGCACAGGTCCGAACCGAACTTCTCAACAGCAAAATCCAGGAACTCAAGGCAATTGAACGTAGCCTGGTCTCCCGACCCAATCCCGAAACGGGAGATCGCCCACTTACCAAACCATGACGCCTCCCTTCGCTTCCGGTCGCCGTGCATTCCTGATTTCTCTGGCCGCCAGTACGGCGCTGACCACCCTGGGGCTCTCGGCTGAAGCTATCGCAGCCGAGGGTCTGGCTTTGGGTCCACCCATTGATTTTTCCTTTGACGATTTAATCGCTGAAGCCCAACACCTTGCGCTACGCCCCTATCAACCAGTACCCAACCCGGATCACGACCTCGTCGAACAGATTGACTGGGCTGCCCATGGACAGATCCGGTTCAAGCCACAGGATGCCTTGTTTGCCGAGGGTCCGGGCAACTTTCCCATTGCGTTTTTTTATCCGGGGCGCTTCTTCCAAACCCCGGTGCGCATGTTTGTTCTGGATCAGAATCAGCACCGCACCACGGCGCGCGAACTGGCTTTTGACAAACGCCTGTTTGACATTCCGACAAACAGCCCGGGGCAGCAGTTGGGTTCGCATGCGGGCTTTGCCGGCTTTCGCGTTCAGGAAAGCCGACTTGGTGACCAAAGCCGCCTTGATTGGCGTACCAACGACTGGGCCGCATTTCTGGGCGCCTCCTACTTCCGGGCCATCGGCGACCAGTATCAATACGGCCTGTCGGCACGCGGCATTGCCGTCAATGTGGCCTATCCGGGAACAACCGAGGAGTTTCCCCATTTCACCCGGTTTTATTTTGTTCCTTCAGAAGCCCACTCCGCGACGGTTGTCGTATATGCACTGCTAGACGGCCCAAGCCTTGCTGGCGCCTATCGTTTTGCCATGACGCGTGGCACCGGCGTCGTGATGGAGGTGGAGTCCACACTGTTTTTGCGGCAAGACATCGCGCAGTTTGGGATCGCCCCCATCACTTCCATGTACTGGTTTTCCAAAACCCTCAAAGACACTGGTGTGGATTGGCGACCAGAAGTGCATGACTCGGACGGACTTGCTCTGTGGACCGGGAACGGCGAACATCTTTGGCGTCCTCTAAATGACCCGCGTCAGGTTATCGCTTCAGCTTTTTTTGACGACGGCCCGCGAGGTTTTGGCCTGATGCAGCGAGAACGCCGTTTTGACGCGTATCTGGATGGCGTGCACTACGAACGTCGCCCTAGCCTATGGGTTGAACCTCTGGACAACTGGGGAGAAGGGTCGGTGCAACTTGTTGAGATCCCGACCAAAGAAGAAATTTACGACAACATCGTCGCCATGTGGGTACCCCGTGCCCAAGCCACTGCAGGCTCCCACTATTATCTTCACTATCGTCTGCACTGGTTGTCCGATGAACCCTTTGTGGCAACACTGGCGCGCTGTGTCGCCACCCGAATGGGACGCGGTGGACAACCGGGTTTAACGCGTCCGCCCAACATGGAAAAGTTTGTGGTGGAATTCAAGGGAGGACCGCTAGAGCAACTGCCCCTCGGGGCCGCTCCGGAAGCTGTGCTGACTACCTCGCGTGGCCAATTTTCCGGAGTATTTACCGAAGCGGTGCCCAACGGACAAGCTGGCCACTGGCGCGCCCAATTCGATCTCTCGGTTGAAGGGGATGACCCGGTGGAAATGCGTCTGTTTCTGCGGCGCGACGGGCTGGCACTCACTGAAACCTGGGTTTACCAATATCATCCACGGCCGCATCCTAGTGGAGTTTAACGTGGGGTTCGGTGCGCCGACTGATGAAGCGCGCCAGGGTATTAAGTGCCATTTTCCAGAAACCGTGCAGGGCCATCTGATGCAGCTTGTATAAAGAAACGTACATCCAGCGCGCAAACAAGCCCTCCACCCACATGTTGCCGCCAACAAAGTTGCCCATGAGATTTCCCACCGTCGTGTATTCGCCAAGTGACACCAGCGAACCAAAATCGCGGTAATGAAACGGACGCAAGGGTTTGCCCTCAAGACGCCGCGCCAATTCGTGCACCAGATGGCTGGATTGCTGATGAGCGGCCTGGGCACGCGGCGGTACCCACTTGCCCTCGTGCCCTATCCATGGAGCCGCAGCGCAATCACCAATAGCAAAGATGCGGTCATCACGGGTGGACTGCAAGGTAGGCTGAACCACCACCTGATTGATACCGTTGGTTTCAAGGCCCAGATGTGTTAAAAATTCTGGAGCCTTCACACCGGCTGCCCACACCACCAACTCCGCCGGAATCAGCTGGCCCGTGGCAAGACGCACTGCCTGCGGCAGGACTTCAGCCACACGCGCATTGGTATGCACCACTACCTGCAGTTGCGCCAGCATGCGATGGGCACTGACCGAAATCCGTTCCGGCAATGCTGGCAGAATGCGCGAAGAAGCCTCAATGAGGTGTAGCTTGATCGGTTTGTCAGGATCAATGCGATCCAGGTTATACGACACCAGATCGCGGGTTGCATTATGCAACTCCGCCGCAAGCTCCACACCGGTGGCACCTGCCCCCACGATGGCCACCTGCAACTGCTCGGGACGTAGGGGGGCAGATTGTGCGTGGGCCCGCAAAAAGGCATTGACGAGGCGCCGGTGAAAACGGTCGGCCTCGTCAGCATCTTCAAGCGCAATCGAGTTTTGCGCCACCCCCGGGGTTCCAAAATCGTTGGTATGACTGCCCACGGCCAATACCAGGGTGTCATAGGGAAAGCTGCGCGCTTCGGTAACGATAACCCCGTCCTCGTCGTGGTAGGGGGCCAGATGAACAAGTCGTCGCTCGCGATCCAATCCGATCATTTCGCCGATGCGGTAACGAAAATGATGCCAATGGGACTGCGCCAGGTAATCCAGCGCATGCAGGTCCAGATCCATGCTGCCTGCAGCGATTTCATGCAGATGGGGTTTCCAGAAATGCGTGCGGGATTTCTCGATTAGGGTAATCTGGGCCCGCCCTTTTCGTCCCAGCGAATCGCCCAGGCCAGTAGCCAGTTCCAGGCCCCCGGCGCCACCGCCCACAATGACAATTTGATGCATCACAAGGTTCCAATCACAATAATGGGGTCAGACCTCAATTCTAATTAAAATCCGGATGCACCCGCATTTTTTTGAGGTCTGACCCCATTTTTCTGAGAGAATCGGACTTTGTTCAGGATTTGAATTTTAGCGACCATGTCCCTTGTTAATGCTCGCCAGTCTTTAATCACCACTGCCCGGCAGATGGAAGCCCTGCATCTTAACCATGGTGCCACAGGAAACCTTAGCCTGCGCGACCGCGAAGGATACTGGATAACCCCTTCGGGCATTCCTGCCACCGAGATGACTGCCGAGGATATTGTCTGGATGGGCTTTGATGGCGTGATCCGGGGCCGCCGCGAACCCTCCAGCGAGTGGATCATGCACCGTGAAATACTGGCAGCCTATCCGGAACATCAAGCCGTCCTGCATGCTCACGCCCCCAATTGCACGGCACTTGCGTGCCTGGAGCGCGAGCTTCCACCCTTTCATTACATGATTGCAATCGCTGGTGGTGATTCTGTTCGCTGCGCTCCCTACCATACCTTTGGTACTGCGGCACTGGCACAATCTGCAGTCACGGCCTTGAAGGATCGGAATGCCTGCCTGTTGGCCCACCATGGACTCATCACTGCGGCGGATTCCCTGTCAAGCGCCTTGAGTATTGCAGTAGAGGTGGAATCTCTTTGCGAAATTTATTTCAAGGCCCTGATCGTGGGCGAACCGCCACGATTAAACGCCGAACAAATGGCCGAAGCGCTCGAGAAATTTAAGGGTTACGGAGAAAAAAACGTGCCCCACTTGTTGCCATGAACGCGGCACCACCCATCCTTCCCGTCATCCTGTGCGGTGGCAGCGGCACACGGCTGTGGCCCCTGTCGCGCAAATCTTTTCCCAAACAGTTTGTGCCATTGATCGGAGACAAAAGCCTGCTCCAGCTAACGCTGGAGCGCGTGCGATCACTCTCCAATACATTCCTCGCCGTCTCCGCCGAAGAGCACCGGTTTCTGGTACAGGATGCAGCCGATGCGGCGGGTGTGGTCGTGCAACAATTGCTGGAACCTGTGGGGCGCAATACGGCAGCTGCCATGGCCGTGGCCGCCCTGTCACGCACCCAACGCGAGATGCTGCTGCTATTTTTACCAGCAGATCATCACATTCCCGATCATGCAGCCTTTTTAAACACCGTTACCCAAGGCGTTGCTGCGGCCCAAGCAGGGTTTATCGTCACCTTCGGCGTTGCGCCGACGTTTCCAAGCACCGCTTATGGTTATATTGAAGGGGGTCAGACCTCACTTGTGAGGTCTGACCCCCATTCCCGGCCGGTTCGCCGTTTCATCGAAAAACCAGATGCCAAACTTGCGCAGCAACTCTTGCTGCAGGGCAACTGTTACTGGAATGCCGGAGTTTTTCTAACTCAGGCAGGCACGCTCATCGACGCTTTGCAACAGCACGCGCCAGACATCCTGGAAGCCGCGCACGCAGCCATGCAACAAAGTACCACCGACGGATCATTTACCCGCCTTGACCCTGACAGTTTTGGACGTTGCCGCAGCCAGTCCATTGACTATGCCGTGCTGGAACACCATGACCGGGTTGCCATGATTCCCTTTCATGGGGCCTGGAGCGATGTGGGCAGCTGGACAGCTGTAGCTGAATTGGTGCCACCCGACCCGGATGGCAATCGCATATCAGGACAGGGCCATGTGCGCCAATGCAGCGACACCTACATTTATGCGCCCCACCGCCCCGTGGTGGCTCTTGGAACCCATCGTCTGCTTATCGTGGATACGCCCGATGCGCTTTTGGTGGCCCACCCGGATCAGGCCGAATCCGTTGGTCAAGTGGTAGCGCAGCTGATACAGGAGGGCGTAGCAGAAGCCACGACCCATCGCCGGGTTCCCCGCCCCTGGGGCGTGTTCGATTCCATTGATCGCGGCGAACGCTTTCAGGTCAAACACATTGTCGTCAAGCCGGGGGCGCGTCTGTCCCTGCAATTACATCACCATCGGGCCGAGCACTGGGTTGTAGTCAAAGGCACCGCACAGGTCACGCGCGGCGAGGAGGTGTTTCAGTTGCAAGAAAACCAGTCGGTCTATATTCCACTGGGAGTAAAGCATCGCCTGGAAAACCTTACAAGCGAGCCTCTTGAAATCATCGAAGTCCAGTCGGGACTTTATTTGGGAGAGGATGACATCGTTCGGTTCGAGGATGGCTACGGACGGAAATAGGAGAGAATTGGGGTCAGACCTCACATGTGAGGTCTGACCCCAATTTGGTTTTTAGTTTGGCTTGGCCAACTGCGAGACTTGCGCCACCCAGGGTTCCCAGACATTTTCGGTGACTGGCACGGCAGAAAGAAGTCGCGCCTGAGCCCTCAATACCCCAGTGGCATATCCAAGATAATCGCCAATCCGACGAGCAATCAGGATTTCGGCTTGGGCTACGTCACCCCAAGTGCGCACACCCGTTTTCAGTCCCATTTCTGCGGCTCGTTTTTGTTCCTGCGCTGCCGAAATAAGGAGTTCTGCGCTGCGCGCTCGCTCAAGACTCGCTTCTGCAGAAAACCAGTCGGCCTCTACCTGGGTGGCTAATTTGACCTGCTGCGCACGCAGGTCTTCACTGGAAGCGTTGGCTGCATATTCGGCCTGGCGTTGAGTTGCGGTCAGACCGCCGCCGTCATACAGCGGAATGTTGACCTGAACCCCTGCACCCAATACGGTGTACCGCTGATTGATGGTGAATACCGTATCGTTTTGAGCCCAGGCCTTGGAAGCCACCAGGTCCACGGTCGGCAGGCGGTCGGCGCGTGCCTGTTCGGCGCGTTTTTTGTTGACCTGTTCAGCTGCCTGGGCCGCAAGGATCTCAGGGTTCGTCGCCTCTACAATCTTTTGCAGTTCGTCTGAATCGGCTACGGGAAGATGCACCAGACGATAATCCGGCAGGTGCCACTCGCGCATGTCCGCAGCATCCATCCCGGCCAAACGCCTGAAGGCCTGTTCGCGACTTCGTTGATTGATTTCGGCTTCCAGGAGTTGCGATTTTGCCAGTTCATTCTGGGCATGGGCCTCCGCCGCGGCATCCTTGGTGCCGTCCCCTGCCTTGAGGCGCTTGTCGGCCTGTTCAGCAGCATAGCCGGTGGTCTTGACCGTCTCCCCATAGATGCGCCGCAGTTCTACAGCCGAGAGCACATCCAGCCAGGCATTAGTGGTGCGCAACCAAAGGTCGGTGCGTGCCGAGGCCAGTTTTTGCGTGCCGTATTCGGATTGCAACTGGCCGATGTCGTAACCCATCCAATCCCGTGGATGGTATAAGCCCTGACGCAAGGAAAACTGGTTGTTATAGGCGTTGACCAGATAACTTGCGCCGACCGCGCCCGCAGAAGCTTCCTGTTTGACACCTTCCTCGATTTTCTGGACCAGGCTCTGGAAACTGGTTTGGGGCAACAGTTTGGCCCGCGCGATGGCGATATTCTCAAAGGCCGCATCACGATTGGCCTGTGCCGACGCAAGCGTCGGATCATTTTTCTCGGCCGAGGCAATGGCCGCGTCAAGATCCATGGCCTGCGCCATGGATAACGGCCCCAGCATCAATGCGGTCAACACACAATAAAACGACCGTTTCATCCTAGCGCTCCTTAAGCGAAAGAGCAGCCCGGTCTTCGATGGGCTTGACGAGGTAGTTCCAGAATGTGCGCGAACCTGTCTTGATGATGACCTCGGCGGGCATGCCAGCCTGCAGCGTTTCTCCATTCAACAGCTTTGCTGAATCAGGAGCGAGCTCGATGCGGGCCGTGTAGTAGGAAATTTCCGGTCGTTGCGGATCCTGAAAACGATCCGGCGACACCCATTGCACGACGCCGCTCAATACCGGCGTGGTCCGTTGATTGAGGGCCGACAGGCGGACGTCGGCAGTCAGTCCGGCGTGGATCTTGTCAATCAGGTGGGTGGGAATCTGCACTTCAAGAACCAGTTTGTCACCGGCTGGTTCTATTTCCATAATCTTGCTGCCGGGTTGAATTACCCCGCCAACGGTATACACCGATATACCCATAACCGTTCCCGCAACTGGCGCGCGAATGTCGGTGCGCAGGTTTTCTTCGCGTGCCACTTTGATCTTGGACTCGGCGTCGTCATACTGCCGCTGCAGGTCGAGATACTGATTACGTGGGTAATAACCTTCATCCACTAAAGGTTTCAAGGCATCCATCTGTATTTTCAAGGTGCTGGCAAGATGCTTGTTGATGGCAAGCGCCGCTTCGCTTTGGGTGTTGATGAGGCGCATCACAACCTGATCCTTTTTGACTGTATCACCATCGCGAACCATGAGGGCATCAATGGTGCCACCGGTTTGGTGTTGGATCACCTTGCGTTTTGAATCTGCCACCAAGGTCCCCTGAACTGGCACTCCCTCATCCAGGTGAGCGCTGAAAGACCACCAGGCAAATCCTCCAAAACCTACCAGCAGGATGAACCAACCCAGCCGGATGCTGTTGCGCGCATTAACGGGAACCGCGGCGGTCTCGGGTTCCCGCACAACCACTGGCGTGACATCAATGATTACAGGTTCGTTTTTGTTCATTTGGTTGGCTCCTGGGCCAGTGCGGTTTGCGCCTGCTGGTTACGTGCTGCAGCAAGCGCCTGCAATACGGCGTCGCGTTCGCCAAACATCTGGACCATTCCGTCACGCAGCAGCAGTAGTTTGTCGACCGCCTGCAGCACGCTCATTCGGTGCGTGATGACTACAACCGTTTTGCCGGCTTGCTTGAGAGCCTGCACCGTTGACACCAGTGCGGCTTCACCCACGTCGTCAAGGTTTGAGTTGGGTTCATCCAGCACGATAAAAGCAGGCATGGCATACAGGGCACGGGCGATGCCGATGCGCTGGCGTTGTCCGCCCGAAAGGATGCTTCCGCCTTCTCCAATGGAAGTGTCATAGCCATTGGGGAAATGCAGAATCATGTCGTGTACGCCAGCCAGTCGAGCTGCGTCCACAACCTGCTCACTATTGATGACTCCAAAACGCGCAATGTTTTCAGCCACCGTGCCATTAAACAGTTCCACATCCTGGGGCATGTAGCCCACCCTGGGTCCAAGCTCGTCCTTGTTCCACAAATAGACATCCGCGTTGTCCAGGCGCACCTTGCCCACCTGGGCTGCCCAGATGCCCACCATCAAGCGTGCCAGGGAAGATTTTCCAGAGGCGGAGGGACCGATAATGCCCACTACATCCCCGGGCATGAATGCCAGATTGACTCCCTTGATGACCGCCACTTTGCCTCCAGGAGGTGTGGCATAAACATTTTCCATAGTCATCTGCCCACGCGGTGGCGGCAGCGTCATCCCCGGCACTCGCGGAGGCAGCACTTCCAGCAAGCGGGCCAAACGCTCGTAGGCACTGCGTGCCGATGAAAATCCTTTCCAGGTAGCAATTAGCAATTCCACGGGTGCCAAAGCACGTCCCGTCAAAATTGAGGCGGCAATCATTACCCCCGGCGTAGATTTGCCTTCAATAACGAGTAGCGCCCCCAACCCCAGGGCACCGGACTGAATGACAAGCCGTACCAGCTTCGTAATGGCCGAAACCGTAGCGGCACGATGGGAGGCAATGGTCTGCTGCTGCAGCATATTGGCCTGATGGCGATACCAGCGTGTAATCATGGGACGGAGCATCCCCATGGCTTCGATCACTTCGGCATTGCGCAGGTTGCTGCTGGCAAAATTGCTGGCCTGGATGGCGTGCTTGTTGGCAGCTTCAAGCGGTCCCTTCGAAACCTTTTCGGTGACGTAGGTCAGAATCACGAGAAGCAGCGTCCCACCCAGGGCAAACCATCCCAACGTCGGGTGCAGCATGAAGATCACAACCAGGTAGATTGGAATCCAGGGAGCATCCAGGAATGCAAAGAGGCCATTGCCGGTAACAAACTGACGAACGTTGTTAAGGTCTCCCAGAGCCTGTGCAGGATTGCCCTGGCCCGCTCGCAGATTGTTTTCAAAAGTGGCCGTAAATACGCGTTTGGAGAGGACTTCATCGATAGCGTTGCCCACGCGAATCAGGACCTGGGAGCGTGCGTACTCCAAACCGCCCATGACCGCAAACAGAACGACCGCGATAAGCGAGAGGAAAATCAGCGTGAGTTCACTGCGGCTCGTGACCACCCGGTCATAGACCTGCAACATGTAGATTGATGGGGTGAGATAGAGCAGATTAATGACGAAAGAAAAGGCTGCCACGGCCCAGAATGCAGACTTGTGGACACGCACGGCATCGAGAATCTCGTTGCGACTCATTGGTTTGCTCATAGGACTTCCCCAATTATCAGGCGCGATAATGCCATAAAATGTGACGGCTGTCACATTTTTGGGGTCAGACCTCAAAAATAACAAAAATAGGATCAGACCTCATTTTCTGAGAAAATGAGGTCTGATCCCCATTATTTTTGAAGTCTGACCCCAAATTATGATCAAAATTGTCGTTTTCGACGCTTACGGCACCCTGTTCGATGTTTACTCCATCGGCGCCCTTGCCGAAAAAATGTTTCCAGGCCAGGGGACTGCATTGTCCAGTCTGTGGCGCGACAAACAGGTGGAATACACGCGCCTCGTTACCATGAGCGATCCCGACGAGCCTGCGGGCAGCCGTTACTACCAATCCTTTGAAGAACTGACGCTGGCCAGCCTGCGCTATTGCTGCCAACGCCTGAGGTTAACCCTGTTGCCGGAACACGAACAGCAACTAATGACGCAATATACCCACTTGACTGCTTTCCCGGAAAATATTCGGGTGTTGAAAGCGCTTCGCCAACAGGGATTACGCACCGCTATTCTTTCCAACGGCAACCTGGAAATGCTGAAACCTGCCGTAGATAGCGCTGGCATGACAACCTTGCTGGATGAAATCATTTCGGTGGCCCGCCTGCGCCGCTTCAAAACAGCACCACAGTGCTATGACCTCGTCCTTGGCGCCTTCCCTGTGCAAAAACATGAAGTACTGTTTGTGTCCAGTAATGCCTGGGACGCATTGGGTGCAACATGGTTTGGTTTCACGACACTGTGGGTAAACCGTCAGAATCTGCCCTTCGAAACCATCGGGCCAAAACCGGGTTACACCGGAACATCTCTCGAAAAAACCCTGGAAATTGTTGCCAACACCCGTGACTAACTTCATCTGACAGCCGTTATACTTTGGCCATGAACCCACTCCATCATCTTTTCCAGAACAATCGCGCCTGGGTCCGTAGCGTACTGGCCGAAGATCCTGATTTTTTCAAAAATCTGGCCCGCCAGCAGGCTCCTCAATATCTCTGGATTGGCTGCTCGGATTCAAGGGTTCCTGCCAACCAGATTACCGGGCTCGCCCCGGGCGAAGTTTTCGTGCATCGCAATGTAGCCAACGTCGTGGTTCATACCGATCTCAATTTGCTGTCGGTGATCCAGTTTGCGGTGGACATGCTAAAAATCCGGCACATCATGGTAGTCGGTCACTATGGCTGTTCCGGGGTTCATGCAGCGCTTAACCGGCTACGGGTGGGAATTGCCGATAACTGGTTGCGGCACGTGCGGGATGTGCATGAAAAGCACGACCGGTTGATGGACAGCTTTGAGCCTGCAACACGCCATGATCGCCTGTGCGAACTTAACGTGATCGAACAAGTGATGAATGTGTGTCACACCACCGTGGTTCAAGATGCCTGGTCCCGTCAGCAGGAACTGACTGTCCATGGCTGGGTGTATGGCCTGGACAATGGACTGATTCATGACCTGGAATTTTCGGTCAATGACAATGCCTCGTTGAAGATGTGCTACCCCCAAACCCTCGAGAAAATCACACGGGCCAGATAACGTTCAACGCTGACAGCGCGGACAGTACCAGGTAGAGCGCTGGCTTTGCGTAATGTGACGGATTGGACCAGCACAGTTCACACAAGGCAGCCCGGTGCGGCCATACACCCGATGCGCCTGTTGAAAATAACCGGGTTCTCCCAGACTATCCACAAAGTTGCGCAAGCTGCTGCCGCCCTGCTGGATGGCCTCCTGTAATACGCCCTGGATAGCCTCTGCCAGACGCACGTAACGTGTTTTACTGATCCGACTGGCCTCACGCTGCGGATGGATACCGGCACGAAACAGGCTTTCGCACGCATAGATGTTGCCCACGCCAACCACAATCTCCCCGCCCAACAAAATGGTTTTTATTGAGACTGCGCGACCTCGGGTAAGCTGCCAAAACTGTGCTCCGGAAAACTCTGGCGAAAAGGGCTCAAGCCCAAGCCGATCAAACAAACCGGGTTGGCCGCTAATAGCGCTTCCTGCGGGGTGCCACAAAACCGCACCAAAACGCCGGGGGTCATTCAGGCGCAAGGTCAAGTCTGTACAGATCAAATCGAAATGGTCGTGGCGCCCTGGAGCAACGGGGGTGGTGAGTACACGCAACGATCCCGACATCCCGAGGTGCAGAATAAGTGTGCCGGCAGGCATGTCAATCAAAAGATATTTGGCACGGCGCCGCACAGCCATAATGGTCTGGCCAGGCAATTGCTTTACCAGCTCGGGCGGGATGGGCCAGCGCAACCGGGGCTCGCGCACCACCACCCTGGAAATTACCTGCCCGATCAGTAATGGCGCAATCCCTTGTCGAGTAACTTCAACCTCGGGCAGTTCTGGCAAGGTCAGTGCTCCCGCGGGTCAGGAGTCGTAGCGGATATACCGATATCGCGCATCCTGATTTGGAGTGCCTTCCAGAGCCCCGCCTTCCCGGCCGGGCTGCCACTGGATTACCGATTCCATTTTAAGGGCCAGTTCGAAATCCTTGTCGGTAATTCCGCCAGCCGCATGATTGTGGAGTTTGACAACAACCTTGTCATAGCTCACGTCCAGATCAGGGTGATGCCAGGCGGCCTCAGCAAGATGCGCCAACGCGTTTACCACCATCAACGTACCCTTCCAGCCTTCCGTGCGATAGGTGCGCTGAATCCGCCCCCCCTGGAGCTGCCAATGAGGCAACTCACGATCCAGTCGGGTCTGTGTTTCCGCCGCTTCATAGCATCGTTCAGGTTTTTTTTCTGTCATGATAGATCTCCTTCACATCAGACATCCAGCGAAAATGGTGTAAACCGGGTATGGCGGTCGTAGTAATCTTCGTGCTCAATTTTCTTGAGCCTATGCACCATCCAGTAGGTCAATGGTGTCGCCAACACTTCCCACATTGTCTTGAGAAAATATTCCAGGATGGCCACCTGGATAAGGTCTTGTAGATTCCACACCCCATAAAACGCGCAACCATAAAACAAAAGGGAATCCAGCGCCTCGCCAACGGCAGTTGAACCAATGGTGCGGGTCCACAACCAGCGACCCTGGGTCAGGACTTTCATTTTGGCCAACACGTATCCGTTGGCAAAACTGCCGCACCAGTAAGCCAGCATGGAGGCCAATGCAATTCGCCAGGCGTTGCCGAACACCCCTTCCAGCTGCCCCTGAAACTGCGCCATGAACGCATTGTGGGCTGCCGGCAGGTTTACCACCACCCAGGCCATAACAGAAGCAAAGATCAAAGCGCCAAAGCCCGCCCAAACTACGCGCCGGTCGCGTGCATATCCGTACACTTCGGTAAGCACATCACCAAAAAAATAGGAGATCGGAAAAAACAGAACGCCGGCACCGACAGTAAGGGTTCCGATAACCGGCAAAGTCACTTCGGTTTGTTTGGCTGCACCGATAAAATTGGAACACAGCAGCACGCACACAAAGGCCGCCATGATTAGATCGTAATAACGGTAACTCCGCCGTACAGCACTCATGAAGAACAGCTGACCGCCAACCCCTGTGCCCAGTCAGGGGGCGTTCCGGCCCAGGATTCGTGCTCGGGGTGCTCGTCAAATGGCGATTCCAGTACACCCGCTACTTTGGCGATCACTCCTAAATTGCCCGCCTGTGCGGCACGAATGGCAATCTCAGCCAGATAATTGCGCAGTACGAACTTGGGGTTGACACGCAGCATAGCCTGCTGCCGAACCTCGTCGAACGAACCTTCCCACGCCAGACGCTCGCGATAGGATGTTGCCCAGAGGTCAAATGCAGCACGATCAATGACAAGATCCCTGGCTTTGGCTTCCGAATCCACCGACTTGCCGTCCCTATGGGACAAGGCGCGAAAAAAAAGTGTGAAGTCTGTGTGGTTCTGGTGGAGCAGCTTCAACAATCGGCTGATCAGCACATCGTCATCGTCACGCTCTTCTGCCAAACCTAATTTGCTGCGGAAGGCTGCTGTCAGCGCATTCTGAAAAACAGGCTCATAACCGGCAAGGGCTTCGCGCAAAGCGTCTTCATCAACGATCAAGGGCAACAAGGCGCTTCCCAGAGCGCCACAATTCCACCACCCAATGCGCGGCTGCTGCGCGTAGGCATAACGTCCTTCTGTATCTGAGTGATTGCAGATGTGATGAAAATCGAACTGGTCCATGAAGCCGAATGGTCCGTAATCCAGTGTAAGGCCCAGGATGGACATATTGTCCGTATTCATGACGCCGTGACAAAAACCCACGGCCTGCCAGCGGGCAATCAACTCCGCAGTGCGCTGAATCACTGCAGTCAACAGGGCCAGTGCCGGTATTGGTTGGTCAGCACACTCGGGATAAAAGCGGGCAATGACATCCTCGGTCAGGCGCTGCAACTCGACCGGATGCCCGTGATGAGCAAAATGCTCGAAATGGCCAAAGCGAATAAAACTGGGGGCCACACGGGTAACAATGGCTGCCGTCTCGACGGTTTCACGACGTACCGGCAGCGCCGATCCAACCACGGCAAGCGCACGGGTGGTGGGTATGCCCAGCCCGGCCATGGCCTCCGAACACAGGTATTCACGAATGGATGAACGCAGTACCGCGCGTCCATCACCCATTCGTGAGAACGGGGTTTTACCGGCTCCCTTGAGCTGGATTTCCTGGGGAACGCCGCGGTCGTTTAACAAACCAATGGTATGGGCTCGTCCATCCCCCAACTGCCCAGCCCACACACCAAATTGGTGGCCCGAATAAACGCTGCACCAGGGAATGTGCGGCAACTGCCCCGACAAACGTTGCAGCCATGCATCGGTGGGTTCTTTAGGCAACCCCAGGGTCCCGGCTAAACTGGCATTCCATGCCAACCAATACGGGTTGGACAGTGGCTCGGTTGGAACCATCTCGATATGGGGCGAGTCGAGCCCGGCAAAGCCGCGCGTCGGGAGCAGGGTAGATATTTCGAAATGAGCGTTCATCTTGGACTCATTCTACCCAGAAGCAGGGGTTTGCAGTATTTCCGTGGGGTCAGCCCCTTAGCTGACGTGCAACTTTGACCATCGCGAACTCCTATAAAGATTTATGGGTCCCGTCGCAAAACGGGCTGTTGGCCGTGTGGGTACAACCACAGACATAGACGGTGTCGTCCTTCTGTGCCACAAACTGACGGGGGGATTTGCCCGACCCTTCGTGGGAGCCATTACACAAACCGGTGCCGCTTTTACCGCAAGTACAAAACCAGTATTCCTGACCTTTTTTTACTGCAATTGGATAAGGCATGTCGTTTTCTCCTATAATGTACGCATACAAACTATATTG
>VFSW01000808.1_pt1 | contig 46430 bp, 38 predicted proteins | sample 5358111 | NCBI WGS metagenome assembly VFSW01 (sample SAMN11554181, study PRJNA540505) | mine drainage metagenome | isolation source: sediment from site ElyBrook_90M | place: USA: Ely Copper Mine, Vershire, VT | collected 2017
AACCCGCAACCAACAGCTTGGAAGGCTGTGACTCTACCATTGAGTTACTCCCGCGCGCCAGCCCTAATTGTAACCGATGGCCGCGCCGCGACGCGCCGGTCAGTCGAGCTTCTCGGTGATGCGCTCCGCGTTCGCCACGCGGAAGGTGATGCGCGTTTCGACCGGGACGGCCACGTCGGGCCCGCGCTGCGCCATCACCGCGCCGCCGCCGGCCATGCCGCCCGCCGCCGCGCCGATCGCCGCGCCCGCTCCGCCGCCAGCCGCGGCGCCGATCACCGCGCCGAGGCCGCTGCCGCCCAGCACCTCGGCAAGGTCGCGTTTCTTCGCGGTTTTGCCCTGCTGGACATACTCTTCAGTCTGAATTCGCAACCACTGGCCGTCGGTGAGATGGACGCGCGCGAGCTCGAGCCCGAGCTTCGCCACGCCCTTCACGCGCCCGGCTGGCACAGCTTCGACGACGCGGCCTTCCACGTGCGCGCCGCGCTCGGCAAGGAGGAAGCCGTCGATCACCAGCGGCTCCTCGAGCGTCGCCAGGAACGTGTCGCCGGGCTGCCGCGCGGACGCCTCGATGGTCTCGCCGATCCGCACGCGCAGCATCGTACCCTGTTTCAATGTGACGACATGCGGCGGCGCCGGGGCCACTTGGGCCGGAACAACCTCGCCGTCATCGGCCATGGCCTGCGTGTCGGGGACGGGCGGCTCGACGGCGATCACCGGCGCCGGCGGCAGGGTGGGTTCCTTCGGAAGCCGCGCGGTGGACGGGAGCGCTTTTGCAAGCAGCCGCGGGCGATGCCGAACCGCCCGATGAGCGCTCCCGGCGGCCACCGGCGGAGGCATCGGCGCGGGTTTGGCGGCTTCGGGCGGCGCGGGCGCGGGTTGCGCCGGACTTACGGCGGGCGCCGCAGCCGCCGGTGCGGCAGGGGGCGTCGTGGCGATCACGCGCGGCGGTGAAGCGGGCGCCTGTTCCCGTTTCATGACCACGAACATCAGCGCGGCAGCCACGACCGCACCCCCGAAAAATGCGGCGACGATCTTCGCGTTCCTCACAAGGATTTTCCCCCCCTTCAAGTATATTGAACGTGTTTCGGGGCCGATTCGTTTCGCCGCCGGGCGTGCTTCGGCAGGGGCGGGGCCGGTAGAATGAAAGGGATGGGAAGCATTTCCGAGGGATTCCGGATCGGCGGCGTCGCGATCGCCCCGGCCACCGTTTTGGCGCCGATGGCCGGCGTCACCGACACCGTGTTCCGCCGCCTGATCCGCGCGCAGGGCGGCTGCGGCCTGCTGATGACCGAGTTCACCAGCTCGCACGGCGTGGTGGCGATCGGCAAAGCGAAGAAGCCGACGCGCACCTTCCGCTACCTGTACTTTCGGCCCGAGGAGCGGCCCATCTCGGCGCAGTTGTTCGGCTCCGATCCGGCGGTGATGGCGGAGGCGGCGCGCGTCTCGGAGGCTCTCGGCTTCGACATCGTGGACCTCAACTTCGGCTGCCCGGTGAACAAGGTCGTCAAGTGTAACGGCGGCTCGGGCCTGCTGCGCGACCTGCCGCTGGTCGGCGAGATCCTGCGCCAGGTGCGCGCGGCGGTCCGCATCCCGCTCACCATGAAATTCCGCGCCGGTTGGAACGACCGCGAGCTGGTCCATGCCGGCATGGCGCGCCTGGCCGAGGACTGCGGCCTGGATGCGGTCGCGCTGCACCCGCGCACGCGCGAGCAGGGCTACAGCGGCCGGTCGGACTGGACGCGCATCGCCTCGGTGAAGGCCGCGGTCAAAATCCCGGTCATCGGCAACGGCGACGTCGAGAGCCCGGAGGACGCCGTGCGCATGATGCGGGAAACCGGCTGCGACGCGGTCATGATCGGACGCGCGGCGTCGTCGAACCCCTGGATCTTCCGCCAGATCGAGGAATATCTGGCCACTGGAACTTACACGCAACCTTCCGAGCGCGAGCGCTACTTACTCATGCGTACTTACTACAACATGCTCATCGAGCGCCGCGAGGCCGACGCGGCGGGTAAGATGAAGCAGTTCGCCACTTACTTCACCCACGGCGTCCGCAACGGCTCGACGCTGCGCGCGGCCATCTACCGGGAGCGCGAAACGGCGGCCATTCTGGACGTCGTGGAACGGTTCTTCGCGAGCGGGATGGAAGCCGCGGCCTGAGGCGGGACGCCGCGCATGAAGCAGGTTCACATGATCACGGACGGATCGTGCCTCGGCAACCCGGGGCCCGGCGGCTGGGCGTGCATCCTTCGCTGCGGCGAAAAGGAAAAGGAGATGTTCGGCTCCGAGCCCCGGACGACGAACAACCGCATGGAGCTGCGCGCCGCCGTCGAGGGACTGCGCGCGCTCACCGAGCCCTGCGAAGTCGAGATCGTCACCGACTCGCAGTATGTGAAGAACGGCATCACCCAGTGGATCGCGCGCTGGAAGAGCAACGGCTGGCGCACTTCCGCGAAGGCTCCCGTGGTGAACCAGGACCTGTGGCAAGAGCTGGACGCGCAAGCCGCGCGGCACAAAACGAACTGGGCCTGGACCAAAGGCCACTCGACGCACTCCGGCAACAACCGCTGCGACGAACTGGCGCAGGCGGCGGCGCGCACACAAACCGCGAGCCGCTAACTTGCCGGCTCGTTGAGCAGCGCGCGGACGTCGGCGCGGAGCGCGCTCATCTCGATCTCGCCGACATACACTTTCGCGATGCGCCCCCGTTTATCGACCAGGAAGCTGGTGGGCAGCGACTCGACCGCATCGGAGAGCGCGAACGACGCGTTGGGCAGCAGCACGGGATAACCGATGCCGCGCGAGCGCACGAACGGCCGGACGTCCGCCGCGCCTCCGTCGTCCATCGCAATGCCGGCGATCGTGAACGGCTGGCCCGACAGGTCGCGCGAAAGCTCGATCAGGCCCGGAATCTCGGCGCGGCACGGCGGACACCAGGTGGCCCAGAAGTTCACCAGCACGACATCGCCGCGATGCTGGCTGAGCTTCCAGGTGTGTCCGTCAAGCGCCGGCAGCGCGAAGTCGGGCATGTTCTTGCTGCGCGACGAGACCGGCCGCAGACCGGCGCCCGGACTATGATGGATCGGCAGCAACGCCCACAGCGTGCCGCCGACGGCCAGCGTCACGCAGGCGATCTTGATCGCGGTGTCGAGCTTGGCCGGGGCCGCTTGCGTGGTAGTGGTGGGCATAGTGGGCTTCGAGTGGCGCCGCCAGAACGCGACGCCTATACTTATTATCCGTGAAACCCACCCCCTTATTCCTGCCCGCGCGGCCAAACGGCTCGCGCTTCACGCGGCGCTCGGCCCTCGCCGCACTCGCCGCCGCGCTTCCGGCGCTGGCGCAGGATGACGGCTTTAGGCCCATGTTCGACGGCCGCACGCTCGACGGCTGGGACGGCGACCCGCGCCTGTGGAGCGTGCGCGACGGCGCGATCACCGGCTCCACGGATAAAACTTCCATCCAGCACAATTCCTTCCTGATCGCGAAACGCACGTACTCGAACTTCGTCTTACAAACGGAGGTCCGTTTGCGCAATCACAACAGCGGCATTCAGTTCCGCAGTGAGCGGCTGCCCGATTGGGTCGTCCGCGGGCTGCAGGCCGATATGGCCGCCGGAAACTGGTGGGGCTCGATCTACGACGAACGCGGCACGCGCGGGACCATCGTCAACGGTTGGAAGGGCAAGGCCGAAACCGTCGTGCGCGCGGATGGGTGGAACGACTATGAAGTGCGATGCGACGGAGATTTCGTACAGTTGAAGGTGAATGGTCTCGTCACCGCCGAGTTGCACGATGCGAGCATTCCGAAGAGCGGCGTCATCGCGCTCCAGCTTCACGCGGGCCAGCCGATGCAGGTCGAATTCCGCCGTCTTCGCATTCACGAACTCAACGAATAGACGATGCTCAAATCACTTTTTCTCTTTTTCCTCGCCGCCGGCCTCTACGGGCAGACGTTCGAATACGGACTGAAGGGCGGCGTTCCGATCACCAACGCGTTTCAAACCTTCACCGGGCCCATCGGCAGCGTGTTCACCGACTCGAAGGGTTTCGTGCTCGGCCCAATGGTCGGCCTCTGGCTGCCGTTCGGGCTCGGCGTCGAAGTGGACGCGCTCTACCGCCCGCTGAACTACTCGACGCAGCCCACCGGCGCGGCCGCTTCGAATAACACGATCGCCAACTGGGAGGTGCCGGTGCTCGCCAAATACCGGCTCGGCTTTCCGCTGGTGAAGCCCTACATCGAAGCCGGCCCATCGTTCCGGCACGTGTCGAACGCGGGCCCGAATCTTTCAAACACCGGCTTCGCGCTCGGCGCGGGCGTCGAGGTGGGCCTGTTAAAATTTCACGTTTCCCCCGAGCTCCGCTACACGCACTGGGGCTCGGACGGCCTGTCGCAGCCGTTCCCCAATCTGCACTCCGGTCAGAACCAGGCGGAGTTCCTCATCGGCGTGACCTTCTGACGCGATCCCGCGTACACTGGAAAGACGGTCGTAACGGGCCGCCAGCCTTGTCTATCGCCATTTTCGGGGGCACGTTCGACCCCATTCACAACGCTCATCTCACCGTGGCTCGCGAGGCCGCGGACGTGTTCGCCCTCGAGCGCGTGCTGTTCGTGCCAGCCGCGCATCCGCCGCACAAGCCGGGCCTGGTGTCCGAGAGCTTCGAGCACCGCTATCGCATGGTCGAGCTGGCCTGCGCGCACGACTTGCGCTTCGAGCCGTCGCGCATCGAAGAGGGCGCGGGCGCGAGCTATTCGATTCTCACCCTCGAAAGGCTCCGCCCGCGCTATCCGGACCCGTACTTCCTCATCGGCGCGGACGCCTTCGCCGATCTCGAGAAATGGAAGCGCTGGCGCGACGTCGTGGCGCTCGCCCGCTTCATCGTCGTGACCCGCCCGGGCCACGATTACACGACCCCCGAAGGCGCACGCGTCGAGCGGCTCGATACGCTCGCTCTCGCCGACTCGTCGTCCGAGATTCGCCGCAAGCTCGCCGCCGGCGAGATGCCACTCGAACTGCCGCCGGCCGTGTCGCATTACATTGCCGCGCATGGCCTCTACCAGTGGCCGGCGCTCGCGCCTGTGCGCGGGGCCGCCCCGTCCCGCTAAACTGAACAGGGGGCATCTGTGGCGCCGCGCATCTTTCTCAAGTTGATCCTCGCCCTGCTCGTGGTGCTGGGCGTCACGCTTGTCGCGGTCGATCTTCTTGCCGCGCGCAGCACGCGGGCCGGGTACCTCGAAGACACACGGCGCAGCCTGGCCGACAAGTGCCGCATGCTCGCGCTCCAGCCGCCCGGCACGCTGGTCCACGACTGCCACCTGCTTGCCCAGGCCGCCGACGCGCGGCTCACCTTCGTGGCGCCCGACGGACGCGTGCTCGCCGATTCGGAAGCCGACCCCGCGCGCATGGAAAACCATCGCCATCGTCCCGAGCTGATGGAGGCCTTCTCGGGCCGCACGGGATCGAGCATCCGCCACTCGGCCACGATCGGACAGGACCTGCTGTACGTCGCCGTTCCGGCCGGCGCGAACGCCGTGCGCCTGGCCCGTTCGCTCGCCGGGATTAACGCGCAGATCAATGTCATCCGGCGCCGCGTGATCGCATCCACCGCGCTCGCGTTCCTGCCCTTCTTCGCCTTCGCCGCGCTGTTTTCGCGTTATTTTTCGCGCCGGCTCGGCGCCATCATCGAATACAGTGGCAAGCTCGCCGCCGGCGATTTTCACGCGCGCCTCGAAACGCACGGCCACGACGAACTCTCGATCCTGAGCGACCGGCTGAACGAAACCGGCCAGAAGCTCGAAAGAACCGTGCTCGAGCTGCAGCGCGAGCAGAGCGAAATGGAAAAGCTCGAGCGCATCCGCAAGGATTTCGTGATCAACGTCAGCCACGAGCTGCGTACGCCGCTCGCCTCGATCCAGGGCTACACCGATACGCTGCTCGACGGCGCCCTTCACGACCCCGCCCACAACGTCCGGTTCCTCTCGATCATCAAGCAGAACGCCGAGCGTCTTGGCCGCCTCACCGCGGACCTGCTCACGCTCTCGCGCATTGAGCTGAAGACCCAGAAATTCCAGTTCGCCGGCTACTACGTGAACGCGCTTCTGCGCCAGAACGTCGAGTCCATGCAGCCGCTCGCCGACAAGAAGGAAGTCCAGATCGTGATCGACCCCGCGCCCGACTCCTCCGAGGTGTTCTGCGACTCCGAGGCCGTCCACCAGATTCTGGCCAACCTCATCGACAACGCGCTCAAGTATACGCCGGCCGGCGGAAAAATTTTCGTTGGCGCGCAAGCGCTCGAAAACTCCGGGCTCGAGAAGGTGGAAATTTACGTCCGCGACACGGGAATTGGCATTCCGGAACAGGAATTGCCGCGTTTGTTTGAACGCTTTTACCGCGTCGACAAGGCGCGGTCGCGCGAGTTGGGCGGCACCGGGCTGGGCCTCGCCATCGTCAAGCACCTGGCCCGCGCCCAGGGCGGGGAGGCGCGTGTCGAAAGCGTGCTGAATCAAGGATCTACCTTCTATTTCACGCTGCCGGTGCAGGATTTGGGGCTGCTCGAAACGGGCGCGGTTCAGCCAGAGTTAACCGCCCCGTAATCATTTTGAAACAGTTTTAGTTTTACGATTGGGTACAAGCCGGGCATGAAAAAAATTCTTCTGATCGAAGACGATTCCGATCTCTACTCGTTGTTGAAATACAACCTCGAGAAAGAAGGCTTCGCGATGGCCGGGGCGCAGACCGGGAAGGGCGCGCTCGAGTTATGCCGCCGCGAGAGGCCCGATCTGATCCTGCTCGACATCATGCTGCCGGACTCCGACGGCCTGGACATCTGCAAGGGCATCCGCGGCCATCCGGACCTGGCGCACATCCCGGTGATCTTTCTCACCGCCCGCGCCTCGGAGGCGGACCGCATCGTGGGCCTCGAGCTGGGCGCGAACGATTACATCGTCAAGCCGTTCTTCATTCGCGAGCTGATCGCCCGGATCAAGACGCAGTTCCGCGGCCAGGCCGCGCCGCCGAAGCTGATCCGCTCGGGCGCCATCGAGCTCGACCGTTCGAGTTGCCGCGTGCGGCTCAACGGCGACGAGGTGACGCTCACCGCCACCGAGTTCCGTCTGCTCGAATACCTCATGAGCCGGCCGGGCGTGGTTTTCAGCCGCGAGCAGCTCCTCGACGCCGTGTGGGGCCAGGACCGCGCGGTGACGGACCGCACGGTGGATGTCTACATCCTCCGCCTGCGCCACAAGGTCGAAACCGACCCCGCCAGTCCCCAGCTCATCCGCTCGGTGCGGGGCTTCGGCTACAGCTTCAACGAGGAACCGGTCGCCGCGGCGGTGTAAGCCGGGCCTCCGGCGGCCGCCACCGGCCCCTCGTCCCCCCACTCGCACGCGCCCCGCGGCTGAACTGCGCACGGATCGCGCACGGTCTTCTAATGCCGTCTTTGACTTTCGCGAAATGCGAAAGAAAGCTGAAGGTATTCTAAAATACTGAAAAAATTCTCTTGACAAATCCGCAGGGGGTAGCCTATTCTCGTGTGGAAGTTCCTATCGGCTGGGAGGATGCACAGATGAGCGCCGCATTTCGAGGGTGGTCCGGGGTCGCGAGTCTGCCGATGGCGTTGGCCTCGCTTTTGCACCCTTTGGCGCGGAGCCAGGGCTGCAACGCGCCGCCCTGCGCGCCGAACCCGACTCCGTGTGCGCAGTGCGCGGGAACCTGGACGGACAGCTACGGCGAGCAGTGGACGGTGGGCTCGCCGAACTAGCCCTCGGCGCCGGGTACGCAGCAGGTGTCCGGTTCAGTTGTCATTCCCGCGCAGCCGGGGTTCGGCTGCCCATCCTATACCTTTGAGGCTTCCGGAGCACTGACGCAGACCCCGGGCTCGTCGAATACGTCGGCTGTCACATCGTTCACGTGGAGTGCCTCAAATCCGTCGCCGAACACGCCGTGCGACAGCGGCGGCTTTCCGACCCCATTCACTTTCGCCGGAAGCATCAGCACCAACAGTTGCGACGCTGCCAGCGGAACCTGGGCGAACTCGGACGGGTCGGGCTCCGGCAACTTCACCATGAACAAGCCGTCCGATGTGGCATCCACGGAAACCTCGCAGGCCACCGCGTGGTGGCAACCCTACCCCACGATTCTTCTCTTCCATGGGCAGATCGCCTCGACCATCGACCTGGCGGGACGGCAGGTTTTCGAGTCCTCCAACGGCGCTTCGTCGGACTCCTGCTACCGCAGCGGTGACGCGATTGACGGCGTGCCTCTGCAGCCTTTCCACATCACGGGCGGCGGATGGTTCGTCGGCTACTATTACTTCAACGATTGGTATGACTACGATTACGTCGGCTACTCTCCTCAGGCCATCGATTACTACCGGTCGAAAATGCGCACGCCTTGCCAGGCGAGCGCGCCTCAGGCCATGAATATTTACACCTCCGGCGGCAGCGTCACTTACTATACGGATACGCTGCAGCTCAGTCTGCCCGACGACAAGAATGTCGGCGTGGAACGCGGCGGCGTGTGGGGATGGAGGACGTGGTGAGGTCCGCCTGGTCCCGATCGTCGGCCCCGCGCCGCATGCCGCTGGCATGGGCCGTGCTTCTAGCTGCGTTCATGCTCCGGCCGCCGGCTGCCATCGGGCAGACCAAGTCACTGACGATCTCCGTCAACGATTACCGCCCGCTGCGGAACGCCGTCCAGCAGATCCAGACGCTTTCGGGCATTCCGGCGAATTACGAGGACGTTCGCTGCGATTATCCCGGAGATCAATTCGATAAAACGGCGGGGAGCTTCACGCCCGCCCAGATCCAGATGTCGGTTCAAAGCGGCTACGGCGCGCCGAAGCTCGTCGTTCCCCGCGGGGGTTCGCTGGCTTTCGAAATTTCCGTGGATGCCTCGACAGGCCGGCTTCCCGACTTCGCGTCGACGCAGGCGGCCCTGGAGAGTGCGCTGGCCGCATACAACTCTTCCAGCCTGCCGGGAAAGTTTCATCTCGATGCCTACAACGGGGAGTTCATCGTGGCGCCGATCGAGGAGCGGAACTCTGCCGGCGCAACGGTTCCGGCCAGTCCCGTTCTTGCAGCACCCGTGATGCTGCCCTCCTTTGAAGAGACCGCCATGGAGCGGCTGGACCGCGTTCTCGTGCTCGTGACGCAGGGCAGCGGTTACAAAGTCGGAATCGGCACGGTTCCGATTAGCGGTATGGCCATGACCCACGTCGACCTGAGCGGCGGCACGGAGCCCGCCAGCCACCTACTCATCCGCCTCCTCAACCGCCTGATGGGGTATGCCTCCTCCGTTCCGGCCGGAGCGCCGGCGCTGGCCTACCACGTTCTGTACGACGTCCAACTTAAGTACTACATGTTCAACGTCGTCGAAGTAGGACACGAGAACCCGGTTCCCGCGCCCCTGCCGCCTTCGGCCCCGACGGGCGCTGGTCGGCCGGGCATAGGGAAGCCGCACCGCTAGCCGCACCGTTGCCGCCGACCGTATCGTGGACGCGTACGTGCCGAGTTCGCGTCACAGGGTGGAAGCGGACCCGGCGAATCCGCGGATAATCTGATCGGCGGAGGGGCTTCGGAGACAGCTTCAACGAAGAAGCCGTCCCCGCCGCCGTCTGAGAGGGGTTCCCAGCACGTTACACTAAAAGCACCGGCCTCGCTCTCGCGGGCTGAAGTGTAACCGGAGCCGACTCCCTTGGACGCAACCCGACAGCAGGCCCTTCTCGACGCCCTCGCGACGCGCATTCTGGTGCTGGACGGCGCGATGGGCACGATGATCCAGCAGAGCCACCTCACCGCCGAGGATTTTGGCGGACCGTCGCTCGAGGGCTGCAACGAGTACCTGGTTCTGACGCGCCCCGATGTCATCGCCGGGATTCATGGCGCGTATTTTGAAGCTGGCGCCGATATCGTCGAAACCGACACGTTCGGCTCGACGCCGCTCGTGCTCGCCGAATATGACCTGGCGGCGCGGGCGCGCGAGATCAACGTGGCGGCGGCGCGACTGGCGCGGTCCGCGGCGGAAGAGTTTTCCGAACCCGGGCGCCCGCGGTTCGTGGCCGGCTCGATGGGGCCGACGACGAAATCCATCACGGTGACGGGCGGAGTCACGTTCCCCGATCTGATCGGGAACTTTCACGAACAGGCGGCCGGCCTGGTGGAAGGCGGCGTGGATCTTCTGCTGGTCGAAACCGCGCAGGACACGCGCAACGTCAAGGCCGCGCTGCTGGCCATCCGCCGGCTCGAGTCGGAGACCGGCGCCTCGGTCCCGGTGATCGTGTCGGGCACTATCGAAGCCACCGGCACCATGCTCGCCGGCCAGACGGCCGAAGCGCTGTGGTCTTCGATCGCGCACGCCAACCTGCTCGCCGTCGGGCTCAACTGCGCCACCGGCCCCGAGTTCATGACCAGCCATCTGCGCGCGCTGCACGAGCTCGCCCCGGTGCGCCTGTCCTGCTATCCGAACGCCGGCCTGCCGGACGAGGAGGGCCGCTATCTCGAAACGCCCGAGACGCTCGCCGCGCAGCTCGACCGCTTCGCCGCCCACGGCTGGCTGAACCTGGTCGGCGGCTGCTGCGGGACCACGCCCGCCCACATCCGGGCCATCGCACAGATGGCGGCGAATCACGCCCCGCGCCGCGTGCCGGAGCCGGCTCACCGCGCGTATTACTCGGGCGTCGACCTGGTCGAGGCCGACGAGTCCAACCGCCCGCTGATCGTCGGCGAGCGCACCAACGTCATCGGCTCGCGGCTGTTCAAGAACCTGGTCTCCGCCGAGCAGTGGGAGGAAGCCAGCGAAATCGCCCGCCGTCAGGTGCGCAACGGCGCGCACATCGTCGACGTCTGCCTGCAGTCGTCCGAGCGCGACGAGATGGCCGACATCCCGCCGTTCTACGACAAGCTGATCCGCAAGACCAAGGCGCCGGTCATGATCGACACCACCGACGCCGCGGCCATCGAGCTCGCGCTCACGTATTGCCAGGGTAAGAGCATTATCAACTCGGTCAACCTGGAGGACGGCGAGGAGAAGTTCGAGCGCGTCTGTCCGCTCGCGCGCGCCTACGGGGCGGCGCTGGTCTGCGGCACGATCGACGAGGACAAGCAGCAGGCGCAGGCGTTCACGCGGGAACGCAAGCTCGCCGTCGCGCGCCGCTCGGTCGAGTTGCTCACCGGCAAGCACGGCATTCCCGCCGAGGACATCGTCATCGATCCGCTCGTCTTCCCCTGCGCCACCGGCGACGAGAACTACATCGGCGGCGCGGTCGAGACCATCGAGGCGATCCGCCTTGTCAAGCGCGAGATTCCCTACGTCAAGACCATCCTCGGCGTCTCGAACGTGAGCTTCGGCCTGCCCGCGGCCGCGCGCGAGGTCGTCAACAGCGTGTTCCTCTATCACGCCACGAAGGCCGGCCTCGACCTCGCCATCGTCAACGCCGAAAAGCTCGAGCGCTTCGCCTCGCTCCCCGAAGCCGAGCGCAAGCTCGCCGAAGACCTGCTCTTCAACACGCCGCCCGCCGAAGGCCCGCTGAGCGATGCGCCGCGCGACTGGCGCGAGCAGACCCGCGAGCGGCGCGCCGCCATCAACCAGCGTCATATCGCCGCCATCGCCGAGCACTTCCGCCAGAACACGCGACAGGCCAAGGCCGCGGCCGCCGATCTGCCGCTCGACCGGCGACTCGCCAACTACATCGTCGAGGGAACCAAGGACGGCCTGGTCGCCGATCTCGGCCGAAAGCTCGCCGAAGGCGCCGCGCCGCTCGACGTCATTAACGGTCCGCTGATGGACGGCATGGCCGAAGTCGGCCGCCTGTTCAACAACAACGAACTGATCGTCGCCGAGGTGCTGCAATCGGCCGAGGCCATGAAGGCCGCCGTCGGACACCTGGAACAGTTCATGGAAAAGGCGGACGCCGCCGCGCGAGGCAAGATCCTGCTCGCGACGGTCAAGGGCGACGTCCACGACATTGGCAAGAATCTCGTCGAGATCATCCTGTCGAACAACGGCTACCAGGTCGTGAATCTTGGGATCAAGGTCCCGCCGGAGGATCTCATCCGCGCCTATCACGAGCACCAGCCGGACGCGATCGGCCTGAGCGGGCTGCTCGTCAAGAGCGCGCAGCAGATGGTGATCACCGGCGGCGACCTGAAGGACGCCGGCATCCGCGTGCCGCTGCTCGTCGGCGGCGCCGCGCTGAGCCGCAAGTTCACCGAAACCCGCATCGGCCCGGCCTACGCGGCGCCCACGCTCTACGCCAAGGACGCCATGACCGGCCTGCGGCTGATGAACGAGATCATGGACCCCGAGCGGCGCGACTCGACGCTCGCCTCGTTCACCTTCACCGAAGCCGCGCCCGCGCCGGTCCCCGCCGCGCCCGAAGACGAGTCCCCCGGCGACAGCCGCAGCCCGAAGGCGGACCTGGATCTTCCGGTCCCGCCCGCACCGTATCTTGACCGCAAGGTGCGCGCGCTCGCGAACCTGGCCGAGATCTGGACCTATATCAACCCCTACATGCTCTACGGCCGGCACCTCGGCTTCAAGGGCAACTTCGAGGCTCTGCTCGCCCAGCGCGACCCGAAGGCGCTCAAGCTGTATCACGATGTCGAGGAAGTGAAGGCCTGGGCCGCCGGCCTCCTCCGGGCCAAAGCTGTCTGGCGGTTCTTCGAAGCCGAGCGCCGCGGCAACGCCATCCACCTGTTCGAGCCCAGCGCACGCGAGCCCCGGCACACTTTCCGGTTCGGCCGCCAGCAGCGTCCCGGCGGCCTATGCCTGAGCGACTACGTGCTCGAACCGCGCGACGGCCGGCGCGATCACATCGCACTGTTCGTCGTGACCGCCGGCGCGGGAGTGCGCGAGGCGAGCGAGGAGGCCAAAAACGCCGGCGAATTCTTCAAGGCCCACGCGCTGCAGGCGCTGGCGATCGAAACCGCCGAGGCCGGCGCCGAATGGCTGCACCGTCGTCTGCGGGAGGAGTGGGGCTTCCCCGATCCCCCCGACCTCACCATGCAGCAGCGCTTCACCAGCCGCTATCGCGGCAAGCGCTACAGCTTCGGCTATCCCGCCTGCCCGAACCTCGACGACCAGCAGGGGCTGTGGGAACTGCTCCAGCCCGAGGACATCGGCGTGCGGCTCACCGAAGGCATGATGATGGAGCCCGAGGCCAGCGTAAGCGCGCTGGTCTTCCACCACCCATCGTGCGCGTACTTCACCGCGGCGGAAGCGGCCGAGACCGTGCTCGCCGAGTAGCCGCCGCTCACAGCCCGGGCGCCTTCCGTTGCTTCTTCAGCCACCCGATGAATCCGGCCGGCGCTTCCATCGTCGACAGCCGCCCCTGCTTCACCAGCGCCCACGCGGCGAACAGGGCCGTGTCTTTGATTTCCTTCAGCGTCACCGGGGGATCGATGCGCCCGCCGAATTCGACGTCGATGACGGCCGAGCGCGGATTGGCCGCGTCGTCGCGCGCGTCCGAGCGAATTTGCGCCCAGCCCACCACCGCCGACTCGCCTCCGCTATGGTAGATGAGCATCCGGTCGCCCGCTCGCATCCGGCGGATCGCCTGCACCGCCTGCGCGTTCGTCACGCCGTCCCAGACTGTGCTCCGGTCGCGCTCGAGATCGTCGAGCGAGTAGGTTTCCGGGTCCGTCTTGGCGAGAAAATATGTAATATTTCCCACGCTTCGGTGGGGATTCGGCGCGACGGGCCCGCTGCCGGGTTCGTCTGAATGACGAGCCATTAGCGCAAGTGTACAATTAAACAGAGGCTTGCTGCCCGGAGGATACAGGTTTGCCGCGTTTTGCCGATACACACAGCAGGTCAATGGCGAATGATTCCCGCCCCAATGGCACATGGATGTCGCACGTGAGGCTGGCGGTGTTCTCGCTGCTGATTCTACCGGCGATGGTGATGACAGGCTGGGGCCAGGCCAGCCCGCAACAGGTGCAGGCGCCCCCGAGCAATCCAAAGCCGGCCGACACAACGAACCCAACGATCCCGCTACCCGGGGCCGACAAGAAAGACGCTTCCACGCCCGGCTCCGAGGTGGGCGTCGACGTTCATACTTACCTGATTGGCGCGCAGGACGTGCTCTTCGTTCAGGTCTGGCGCGAGCCGGACTTTACCCGTCAGGTGGTGGTGCGCCCGGACGGCAAAATCAGCATGCCGCTCATTGGCGAAGTGCAGGCCGGAGGTCTCACGCCCGAACAATGCTCGGCCAAAGTCCACGAGGCGCTGTCGAAGCTGATTAACAATCCCGACGTCTCGATCTCGGTGCTCTCCGTCAACAGCAAGCGCTACTACATCGACGGCGAGGTGTACCGGCCAGGTCTGTACCGGCTGGTGACGCCGACAACGATCCTCGAGGCGCTGAGCGAGGCAGGCGGTTTCCGCGACTTCGCCAACCCGAAAAAAATTCGTGTCCTGCGAGGCGACAAGACCTTCAAGTTTAACTACAAGGAAGTCAGTCGCGGCAAGAGCATGGATCAAAACATTTATCTGCAGAACGGAGATCACATTATCGTTCCCTGAACGCGGGAAATGCCGGCCTGAGCTGGCCAACGGAGACACTTCATCATGCAACCGCAAGACGCAGTAACGATTACCCGCCGCCCGCTCGATTTCGAGGACTACATCGACATCGCGCGCCGTCATCGCGGCTGGATCGCCGGCCCGATGCTCGCCTGCCTGGTGATCGCCGTCGTGGTCGCCTATCTGTGGCCGGACACTTATGTGTCGACGGCAACCATCCGCATCATCCCGCCGCAGGTGCCGCAGTCGCTCGTTCAGAGCAACCTCAACATGAGCATGCAAGCGCGCTTGTCCTCGATGGAGCAGGTGATCCTCAGCCGCGCCACGCTGACCAACATCATTTCGACACTTGGCTTGTACAAGACGGACCTGGCGCGGATGCCGATGGATGACGTGATCGAGCGGATGCGGACGAAGGACATTAAGATCATGCAGCCGCTAGGCGCTGCGCAGCCGGGCGAGGGCGAGAGCGTCACGGCGTTCCAGATCAGCTTCTCCTACGACAACCGCTTTCAGGCGCAAAAGGTCACCAACGAGCTCGTCTCGCGTTTCATCACCGAAAACCTGCGCAACCGCACCGACGAGTCCGCCGGCACGACCCAGTTCCTCAATAGCGAAATGGAGCAGGCGAAGAAGCGCCTTAACGACGCCGAACAGCAGATGAGCGACTTCCGCGCCAGGAACATGGGACGCCTTCCCGACCAGATGCAGGCCAACATGCAAGCCCTCAATGCGCTGCAAGTCGAGCTAAACAGTGTGAACGGCGGCATCAGCCGTGTGACCCAGGACAAGCTGCTACTCGACAACCAGGCCAAGATCCTCAAGGATCAGTTGAAGTCGATTCAGGACAGCGCCTCGCAGAGCGAAGTGGCGAGCGCGAAGAACGACAGACTCGGCGAACTGGACCGCGAGATCGCGACGCTCGAAACCAACCTCTCCCTTCTGCATCAGCGCTACAAAGAGACGTACCCCGACGTCCAGACCGCCGAAAAGCTGCTTGCCGACACCAAACAGAAACGCGCCGAGTTGCTCAAGGAAGAAGCCGCGAAGCCGGTCGAGGTGCATAAGATCACCAATCCGCTGGCAGCGAGGGAAGCGCAGGCCGTCACCGGCGCGATCGAGCGCGTCAACGCGCAGCTCGCCGCCAAGGACATCGAAATGCTGGAGTACCAGAAGGACCTGACTCGCATCAACGAGGCCATGAAAAGCTATCAGTCGCGCATCGAGTCCGTGCCGGTCGGCGAAAAGGAGTACGGCCAGTTGCTGGCCGACGTCGATCTGGCCCGCCAGGAATACGGGAACCTGACCATGAGGTATTCGAGTTCGCAGATGGCCACGAACCTCGAAAACCGCCGGCAGGGCGAGACGCTGGAACTGCTCGATCCCGCCAGCCTGCCGCAAACGCCAACGCAGCCGAAACGGTTGGTCATCATCGGGGCCGGCCTCGCGATGGGTTTCGTGGTGGGTCTGATGATCGCCGGCGTCCGTGAAATCAAAGACTCGTCGCTCAAGAACCTGAAAGACGTCCGCGCTTACACGCAACTGCCGATCCTGGGCAGCGTGCCCTTGCTTGAAAACGACCTGATTGTGCGGCGCCGGCGCCGTATGGGCTGGATGGCCTGGTCAACTGCCTGTCTGGTCTGCATTCTGATCATGTCGGGTTCGGTGTTGTACTACTACGCGACCCGGGTATGATCCAGGGCGTGAGATTGTCCGGAGTGATGATATGAGCCGAGTTTACGATGCATTGCGGAGGGCCGGAAACGATCCCGAACCGGCGCCCGCCCCCGCGCTGTCCGCGGTCCTAGCAGCGCCCGCGCCCCCGCACGTGCCCACGCCCGTTTCCGCGCCCTTCGCTCCGCCAGACGCGCCGCCGCACGAAACCTTGCCTGCCGGCCTGTTGGAGAAGATCCTCGAAATCCCCTTCGAACCCGCTCCCGAGGCGCTCCTCATCGATCCGACTCATCCCTATGAGGCGCCCACCGAAGAGTTCCGCACGCTCCGCACGCGGCTGAATCATCTGCAAAGCCTGCAGCCGATCCACACCGTTGTCATCACCAGCGCTTCGCCGACCGAGGGCAAGTCGTTTTCGGCGGTCAACCTGGCGCTTGCCCAAGCCCAGCTCTCGGGCAACAAGACGCTGCTCGCCGACTTCGACCTCCGCCGCCCGGTGCTGCACACTCTGTTCCGCTGCCCGCGGACGCCGGGCATCACCGACTTACTTCTCGGCAAGGCGCAGTTGCATGAAGTGATCCGGCGCGTGGCGGGAACGAACTTGTACCTCATGCCGGCGGGCGAGGCGGTCCTCAATCCGCTCGAGCTGCTCAACCTGCGCGAGGTGAAGCAGCTTCTCGACGAGCTCCCGAGCATATTCAATTGGGTCATCCTCGACAGCCCGCCGTTGCTGTTCGCCGCCGACGCCAACCTGCTTTCGACGCTTTGTCACGGCACCATCCTGGTGGTCCGCGTCGGCTCGACCACGGTGGATTCGGTGACGCGCGCCATGCAGTCGCTGTGCCAGAACAACGTGCTCGGCATCATCGTGAACGGCGCGCGCCGCGGCGAACTCTACAGCAAGTACAGCTACTACCACACCTATTACGACCACCCGGCTTCGGGCAGCAAGAGCGAACCGTCCGAAAGCGGGGCCAGCCAGACCCCAGCCTGACGCGGCGCGCGCTCGGGGCCTACCCTTTCCGCTCATTCCCAGCAACTCCGGATTGATGCCTTCCGCCCGGGTTTCGTTGAAGTGAGCGTACCGCCCATGACCGGCGAGAACCGATAGCACCAGCTTTCCCAGCACATCCGGCACTGAAATCGGGCTTCGAGATCCCGGCCATATCGGCAATGAGGCCGTGATTTTCCGTGACAGCATGGACGATGTCGCCGACCGTGTTGGCGCAGGACGAGACATCGGCGAGGAATTCGCGCTTGTGCTCATCTTTGCCGGCGGGGAGATCCCTCTTGAACTCGATTTTCCTACTCTCCGTGGCGCCGGCGGCCGCCGACGCGAGGTGAAAGAGTTGCCCCTGTTCGGCTCGGCCATGCACGGTGAGTTACGGCAGGACAGCGATCTCGACTTTCTCGTCGACTTCCTGCCCGGCGCGTGGCCTGGACTCCTTGGGCTCTCGGCGATGGCGCGTGAGCTAGCTGCCCTGCTCGGCCGCAAGGTCGATCTTGCGGTTAAGCCCGCCCTGAAGCCGCGTATCCGGTCCGGCGTACTTGCCGAAGCCCGGCTCATCTATGCGGCGTGATTCGCAGCGCCTGAACGACGTTCTCGAAGCGTTGGACTGGATCGTAATGGCGGTCTCCGGGCGAACGGAAGCCAATATTCTCGCGGACGAGACGTTATGCTTCGCGGTTGGCCAGAAGCTGACGATTCTAGGCGAGGCGGTGGCGCGGCTCAGTCCCGAACTCAAGGCCAGATACGACTCCGTGCCATGGCCCGAGCATCCCCCGTCTCCATATCGAACGCTTCCCCTTTTACGCGCCGGAACTGAATCCGGACGAGGGAGTCTGGTCATTAGCCAGGCGGGATTTGGCCAACGGTTGCCCGCACAATGCCGAAGAGTTGATGGACGACCTTATCTGTTCCATCGATAGAATCCGTATGTCGCCCGCGAAACTTCGTGGTTGCATCCTGCGATCAGAAGCGCCCTCCTTTATTGCGTTGAGTATTGCATTATTTCTGCAGCGGTCTATATCGTCTCGTCAATGCTCTTGCGCCTCCTCCCGGCGCAGGTCGCAACAGGGCAAGGCGGACTGGCCGCCGTGGGCGCGGTGATGCAGGGGCTGCTAAACGAGTACAGCGTGCCGGGTGCGGCGCTGGCCGTTACGCTGCAAGGGCGCCTGGCGTACGCGCGCGGCTACGGCTACGCGAACACGTCGAGCAACACGCAAGCCCAGCCCGGCACTCCGTTCCGCCAGGCGAGCATCAGCAAGACGTTCACGGTCATCGCGATTCCGCAGCTCGTCAATCAGAGCACTTTGGCCTCGACGATCCGGCGTTCGGCTAACTTTCGGACCTTCAGCCCGCGGCCGGCCAGATCGTGGATTCGCGCGCCGCGTCGATCACCATTCGCGAGTGCCTCAATCACACCGGCGGTTGGAATCGCGGCATCGTGGGCGACCCCGTTTCGCAAAGCATCGAAAGTGCCGAGGGGCACGGCGCGGCTCTGCCTGGCAGCGCAAACTGGTTCATTTACTCCATGTGGACCGAGCCCCTTGGGATCGTGTGGGCGCATCTCGGCTCGTCGATCGATTCGGACGCGGCCAACGGCGACGCGTGTGAGACGAGGCTTTCCCCATACGTGACGGGTTGCGTGCCGCCGCCGCGGGCCGCTGGGTAGCCGATGAGATCGACCTGGGCACGTACTTGAACGGCATCCCGAAGCTCATCTCGGCCGCGTCGCTCGCGGAGATGCAGACCGAGCGTCCGCCTTTGGCGGAGCGTCTTCGTTTTACGGGCTTGGCTTCGCGACGACGCCCGATGGTAGCGGCTTCGGATGGACGGCCGTCTTCAACATGCGGCCCGGCCAAAGCGGCGCGACGACGGGCCAGAAGGGAGGCGCATTCGAAGCCGACTTCGTCAATCAGATCTCGACCGTGCTGAACACATCGTTGTACTCGTTGTCCGATCAGTTTCCCGACTACCCGACACGCTCGTGACGCCGCGGATCACCCGCGCGGTGCAGAGCCCCGGCGGGCCTTGCGGCGGGGCCCGCGCAGGTGGTGGTGACGCACGATCGCCAGGCGACCGCGCCGTTTCAACTGCGGGCCGCTCGGCCGGCGCCGGGACTGTTCACGTACTCAGCAGCGGGCGGTGTGTTCGCCGCGGCTCAGCACACCTCGGATTATTCGGGCGCCGGAATCGCCGCCGATACGCCCGGGACGCGCCCGGCCGTGCCCGGCGATGTGCTGGCGTTTTACGGCAGCGGCTTCGCGGGCGCCGCCGCTCAGACAACGCCGAGGTATCTGGTTGGCGCGGGACTGTTCCAGGTCAGCGTCACGGTTCCGCAAGTAGCGGCCGGCAATCAGGCCGTTGCGATCACTTACGACTGGAGGCTACACAGGCCGGCGTGATGATTCCAGTCGATGCTCCCTGAGGTGCGGAGGCGTCGCTCAGCGCTTCAACATGACTCGGGCGGCGTTGTGGCCCGGAGCGCCCATCACGCCACCGCCCGGGTGCGCGCCCGAGCCGCATAGATACAGCCCGCGCACCGGCGTCTCGTAGCGCGCGCTGCCGGCCACCGGGCGCAGGCAGAACATCTGGTCCACGCTCATCTCGCCGTGGAAGATGTTCCCGCCGGTGATGCCGAAGCGCCGCTCGAGGTCGTAGGGCGTGAGCACCTGGCGGTGAAGAACGTGGGCGCGGAAGCCCGGCGCGTAGTCCTCGACGATATTGAGCACGCGATCGGCGAACGGCTCGCGCAGCTCGTCCCAGGTCGCGCCGCGCAGCGTGTAGGGCGCGTACTGAAGAAAGATGCCCATGATGTGCCGGCCGTCGGGCGCGAGCGAGGGATCGTACATTGTTGGGATGGTCATCTCGATCATCGGCGCCTGGGACGGCCGGCCGTACTTTGCGTCGTCCCAGGCGCGCTCAACGTAGTCGATCGACGGACAGATGTGCATCGTCGCGCGATGTTGCGGGCCGGGCGCGCCGGCGAGCGCGCGAAACTCCGGCACGCCATCGAGCGCGAGATTGATCTTGCACGATGTGCCCTCGCAGCGGTAGCGCCGGATGAGTTGGGCGAACTCCGGATCGAGTTCGCTTTCGCCCACCAGGCCGAGGAAGGTCAGCTTCGGATCGAGATTGCTGGCTACCGCGCGCGCCTCGATCTCGTCGCCATTGCGCAGCGCCACGCCACGCGCCGCGCCGCCCTTCACGACGATCTTCGCCACTTCCGCGCCCGTCCGGATCTCGGCCCCACGGCTGCGCGCCGCGTCCGCGATGGCGTTCGAGATCGCGCCCATGCCGCCGCGCACGAAACCCCACAGGCCGCGATGCCCGCCCACGCCGCCCATTACGTGGTGCAGAAGAATGTACGCCGTGCCCGGTGAGCGCGGCCCGCCGTTGGCGCCGATGACGCCGTCGGTGGCCAGCGTCACCTTCACCTCGGGCGACTCGAACCACTGGTCGAGGAAGTCCGACGCGCTCATGGTGAAGATATTCACCAGGCCCGTCATTTCTTTGCGGCCCAACTTGCGCACGCGCCCGGCGAGGCGGAGATAGTCCAGCAGATCGCCGACGCCGGCCGGCGGAAACTCGGGCGGCGTCTCGAGCAGCAGCCCCTCGACCACCGTGGCGAGCCGCTCGAGATGCTCCTCGAAGGCCGGGAAAACCTCCGCGTCGCGCCGCGAAAACTTTGCGATTTCGGCCAGCGTCCGCGCGGTGTCCTGCCACATGAACAGGCTCCGGCCGTCGGGATATACGGAGAAAAACGCCGGATCCTTGGCGTCGACGCGATAGCCGAAGCGCTCGAGATCGAGCTCGCGCACGATCTTTTCCTGAAGCAGACTCGACAAATACGCCGCGGTGGAGACGCGGTATCCGGGCCAGATCTCCTCGGTGACCGCGCAGCCGCCCACCAGCTCGCGGCGCTCGAGAACGAGCACCTTGCGGCCCGCGCCGGCCAAATAGGCGGCGGCGACGAGGCCGTTGTGCCCACCGCCCACTATGATCACGTCGTATTTGGTATGCAAGCGAGCATTGTAGCCCCACGGCCGCGATACAGTGAGGACAGTGGCTACCCGGATAGAACCTTCCGCGCACGCGCCGCTCGCCGCGAACGTGAGCGCCTTCCGCCGCTACGCTTACGCGGTGCTCGGCTACAACGTACTCGTTGTGTTGTGGGGCGCACTGGTGCGGGCAACGGGCTCGGGCGCCGGCTGCGGCGATCATTGGCCGCTTTGCAACGGAACGGTAGCGCAGCGCGCGCCGGCCATCGAGACCATCATCGAATACACCCATCGGCTGATGAGCGGCGCTTCGCTCGTTGCGGTGGCGGTGCTCGTTGTCTGGGCCTTCCGCGTCTTTCCGAAAAATCATGCCGTGCGCCGGATGGCGGCCTGCGCCGCGGGCTTCCTGGTGCTCGAAGCGCTGCTCGGCGCGGGGCTCGTGCTGTTCAACTACGTGGCGAAGAACGTGTCGCTCGGCCGCGTCGTCTACCTCGCCGCGCACCTCACCAACACGCAGCTCCTGCTCGCCGCGCTCGCCGCCACGGCCTGGATGTCGCGCGGCCTTGCGCCGGACGCGCCGCGAAGGCGCGTGCCTGGGATGCTTCGCGCGGCGCTGGCCGTTGCGCTCGCGGTCTGCGTCAGCGGGGCGATCGCCGCTCTCGGCGACACGCTGTTCCCGGCGGTATCGCTCGCGGCCGGCCTGCGCCAGGATTTGAACTCCACCTCGAACCTGCTGCTGCGGCTGCGTCTGGCGCACCCCATCCTTGCGATCGTTGCGGCTGGCTTTCTCGCCTACGCCGCGTGGCGCGTTCTACGGGGGCATCCGCCGGTTGTGGCTTCGCGCCTCGCGCTGGCGGTGCTGATGCTCACCGTCACGCAGCTTCTGGCGGGCGCGGTAAACGTCGCTCTGCTCGCGCCCATCGCGATGCAGATCGCGCATCTGCTACTGGCCGACGCGCTGTGGATCGCGCTGGTGTTTCTCGCTCTCGAGGCGCGCCGCGCGGCGTAGACCCTACTCTTCCTCTTCCTCGACGCCGGTGCGCGCGGCGCGAGCGGCCGCCACCACTTTTTCGGCCTGCGGCTGCGGCACGTAATCGTAGTGGTCGAACTCCATGTGAAACGACGCCCTGCCCTGGGTCATCGAGATCAGGTCGTTTTGATAATTCAGCATCTCGGCCATCGGCACTTCCGCGCGTATGATCTGCGTCGCCCCGCGCGTGTCCATGCCGGTGATGCGCCCGCGGCGGCCGTTCATGTCGCCCATCAGGTCGCCGGCGAACTCGACGGGCGCCTCGACCTCGACCTTCATGACCGGTTCGAGCAGCGCCGGCCTGGCCTGTTCCATGGCCGCCTTGAACGCCTTGCGCGCGGCGAGCTTGAACGCCATCTCCGAAGAATCGACGTCGTGATACGAGCCGTCGTAGACGGTCACCTTGAAGTCCACCACCGGGTAGCCGGCGAGATACCCCTTTTGCGCGGCCTCGACGATGCCCTTCTCGACGGCCGGCACGTACTGGCGCGGGATCGCGCCGCCGAAGATGCTGTTGACGAACTCGAAGTTCCCTCCGCGCGGCAGCGGCTCCATCTTGATCCAGCAGTCTCCGAACTGACCATGGCCGCCGGTTTGCTTCTTGTGGCGGCCCTGCACGTCGGCAAAGCCGCGGATGGTCTCGCGATAGGGAATCTTCGGAGCGTGAAGCTCGACATCGACGCCGTAGCGCTTCTTGAGCCGGCTGACGATGATCTCGACATGCTGCTGGCCGCTCCCGGCGAGAAGGAATTCGTTGGTGGCCGGATCGCGGTAGAAGCGCAGCGACTGATCTTCTTCGAGGATCTTGTGTACCGCGTTGCCCATCCGGTCCTCGTCCTGCCGCGTGCGCGCCGAGATCGCGTAGGCGATCGACGGCTCGGGCAGATCGACCGGCGGATACACGACGGGCGCCGCTTTGTCGTGCAGCGTGTCGCCGGTGAGCGTATCCCTGAGCTTCGCCACGGCGCCGATGTCGCCCGCGTGCAGCTCGGTTTCCGGCACAACGGTCTTGCCCATCAGCGCGCCGATGTGCGCCAGCCGCTCCGCGCCGCCGGTTCGCGCGTTGACGACGGTCGCGTCGTTCTTGAGCACGCCCGACATCACCTTGAAGTACGAGAGGCGTCCGGCGAACGGGTCCGCCGTGGTCTTGAAGACGAACGCGGCCACGGGCGCCGAATCCTTCATGGGCCGCTCGACAGGCGCGCCGCCGTTCTTCGCCTTCACGGCCGGCCGCGCGGCGGGCGACGGGAAATTATCGGAGACGAAATCGAGCAATGCATCGGCGCCGATGTTGTGCAGCGCCGAGCAGCAGAGAATCGGGAAAATGCGCCGCTCGTTGATCTCGACGCGCAGCCCGTCGAGAATGTGCTCGACCGGCAGCGTGCCGGTGGCGAAGAACTCCTCCATCAGCTCGTCCTTGCCCTCGGCCACCATCTCGACCAGCGCCTCGTGCGCCGTCTTCGCGGTCTCCGCCATCGCGGCGGGAATCTCGATCTGCTTGCCGCGGCCGTTGCCGTCGGCGACGTATTCGTACGCGGTCATCGAAACCAGATCGATCAACCCGCGGAAGTCGCGCTCGGCGCCGATCGGAAGCTGCACCGGCACGGCGGAGCGGCCGAAACACTCGTGAACCGAGGCCACCGCGCGCTCGAAGCTCGATCGCTCGCGGTCCAGGCGATTCACGACGATCGCGCGCGGCAGCTCGAACCGGTCCGCGAAGCTCCACACGCGCTCGGTCTGAACTTCGACGCCCGCCACGCCGTCCACGACCACCAGCGCCGCGTCGGCGGCCACCATCGCCGCGTTCGTGTCGTTGATAAACGTGTTGAAGCCCGGCGTGTCGAGCAGGTTGATCTTCGTCTTTTTCCACTCGGCGAAGGCGATGCCGGTCGAGATCGTCAGCTTGCGCTGGATCTCGTCTTCGTCGAAGTCGGTGACCGTGTTGCCTTCGTCAACGCGCGTCAGCCGGTTGCTGGCCCCCACCGTGTAGAGCATTCCGGCCGCCAGCGACGTTTTCCCGGAATGCCCATGTCCGATCAGCGCTACGTTCCGTATCTCGGAACTTTCGTACACTCTCACAATGTGCCTCCAGACGAGGGATGCGAAACCCGGATCTTAACATAACTGTCACGGGCCGACTCGCCAGACGATACGCGATGGCGATCGGTCAGCCTCCGAGCCGGCGGTGGCTCGCCCGGAACGGCGGCTGGACGTACGCAAAACGCATCGGCCTGGAAGGCGCCGGGTTCGCGACGCCACAGTTGACCGGAAAAGTGCCGGCTCTTGCTCATTCTCCTATTGACAGCCTGCATGAAGGAGTTTATATTCATATAGGCATTCGATAGGACTAAGCACATGCGATCAAAGCCGGCAAATCTCCTGCAAGGCACCCTCGATCTACTCATTCTCAAGGCGCTTGGCCCGGGAGAACTTCACGGTTTGGGCATTTCGCGGCGGATCGGGCAAATCACGCGAGGGACATTTCTCGTCAAGCCCGGTTCGTTATTTCCGGCCCTTCATCGCATGGAGGAAGCGGGTTGGCTGAGTTCCTTCTGGGGCGAATCGGAGAATAACCGTCGCGCAAAGTTTTACCGGCTTACTAAGGCGGGAAAAGGCCAGCTTGAAGTCGAAACAGAGCAATGGACGACGGTGGCGCTCGCGATGACAAACGCGTTGCGGGCAACTTAGAGGGGCGAAGGATGAAGCTCTGGTCCCGCATCGAAAGCGTTCTTCGAAACCTCTTCCGGAGACAGCAGGTTGAGAACCAGCTCGACGATGAGGTTCGTGCGTATGTGGATATGATGACGGACGAAAGGATCGCCGCCGGCATGTCCGCGTCCGAGGCCCGCCGCACGGCGCTGGCGGAGTTCGGCGGCGTCGAGCCAGTAAAGCAGGCCGTGCGTGAACACCGCGCCGGCGCCGGTGTGGAGCTGCTTTGGCTGGATGCGGTCTACGGCTTGCGCCAGTTGTGGCGAAATCCAGGTTTCACCGTAACGGTGGTCGTTACGCTGGCGCTCTCCATCGGCGCAAACACCGCGATTTTTTCCATCGTGAATGCGCTCATCCTGACGAACCTCCCGTACTCGCATCCCGAACGAATGGGCACGATTTACACGCGGATCACCGGCCCCATGGCCTCCGATGAGCGGCATCACCTGAATGGCGAGCAATGGGAGCTGCTGCGCGATAATGTCCCCGCGTTGATCTCCACTGTTTCAGGGATAAGAGCCTCGGGGGTGAATCTCCAGGCGGGTTCACACGTGCAGTACGTGTATGACGGGCGCATCTCGGCCCGCTATCTCGACGTGCTGGCCATACAACCCGTGATGGGGCGCAACTTCTCGGAGAACGAGGACCGTCCCCACGGGCCCAGAGCCGCTATTCTCAGCTATAGCCTGTGGCGCAACCTCTTCGGGGCGGACCGGCGCATTCTCGGGCGGTCCATCCTTCTGAAGGGCGAGCCGTACACGGTCGTCGGTGTGCTCCCCGAGGACGCGACGACTCCCTCAAATGCCGATATCTATACGGCTCTTCAACCCAGCCGCGAGGGGGAAGGAGGGGGAACAAACTTCGAGGCCATCACCCGGCTGCGCGCTGGCGCGACCTGGCAGGAGGCGGATGCCGAGATCAACCGCGCGTGGTCGCTACGTAAGAACCGATATGAGTTATCGGACAACCCCGCTGCGCACGTGACATACTATTCCGTGCCGCTCCAAAAGGGTGAGACGGCTACCCTGCGTCCGAAGATTTTGACGCTGATGCTGGCGGCGGGATTCATCCTGCTAATCGCCTGCGCCAATCTCGCCGGTGTCACGCTGGTGCGCATGCTGCGGCGCACTCCCGAATTTGCAATGCGACTGGCGCTTGGCGCCTCGCGCTGGCGGATTCAAAAGCAACTCTGGGTCGAAAATCTATTACTGGCGTTCGTGGGCGGAACGGCTGGCGTAGCAGTCGGTTTCATCGCTCTGCGCGGGTTGCTCTTGCTTTTGCCCGAACACTTTCTGCCCGTAGTCAGCGTACCGCTCGATAAACGCGTATTGGCGTTTACCCTTCTCCTCTCCCTCCTGACCAGCGTCCTTTTTGGCATGCTTCCTGCCCTTGCAACGCGAAAGATCGATCTGCGTTCCGCAATTGGCAGTCGCACCGCAACCGGCGGCGACCGCTTACGTTTGCGGCAGGCGCTGATTGTTGGCGAGGTTGGCCTGACCGTAGTGTTGCTTGCCGCTTCGGGCCTGCTCATTCGTACTCTCATCCATCTTCAAACTTTGCCGGCGGGATTCAACCCGGCGGGAGTGATGACCGCAAGAGCCTCCCTGGACGATGCGCGATATCACGATGCAGGCGCTTTCCAAAAGCTTCTGAATGAAAGCACCTCGGCGATGCGACAGATTCCCGGCGTGCAAAGTGCCGCTGTCGGTCTCAGTCTGCCGTTTGAACGTTCCCTGATTACCGGAGGGTTGATCATCAGCGACGGCAAAGAAGCAGGTCAAACGGTTACGGCGGATTTGGTATACATCACTCCCGATTATTTCGACGCATTGAAGATCCCGGTCCTGCGAGGGCGCTCGTTCACCGAAGCGGACGGCCCAAATACGCTGCGCGTGGCCATCATCAATCAGACTTTCGCGCGCAAATTCTTTCATGGGGCCAATCCGGTTACCCGTCACTTGATTAAGGACACAATGATTGTTGGGGTGGTGGGAGATGTGGCCATGGCGCCGGGCCTGGATGCGGCTGCGCCTCTAACTGGCGAGGAAACAATGTATGTTCCTGCCGCGCAAATGGGGGCCAGACAACTCTCCCTGGTTCACGTCTGGTTCCAGCCGAGTTGGATTGTCCGCACAGCCGGGCCGGTGGAAGGGCTGACCGCGCGGATGCAACGCGCGACGGCGAGTGCCGATCCGAATCTGCCCTTCTCGGGCTTCTACAGCATGCGCGACCTGCTGGCAAAAACCCTGGCGACACAGCGTGTCGAAGTGGCGCTGCTGAGCGCGATGGCGGCTCTGGCTCTGGTGCTGAGCGCTGTCGGAATCTTCGGACTGGTAGCAAATATCGTAGCGCGGAAAACGCGCGAAATTGGCATCCGCATCGCTCTGGGCTCTTCCATTCGCCAAGCCATGGTCCATATCGGAGCGCCGGGAGTACGAGCGTCGGCACTGGGACTCATCCTGGGTTTGATCTTATGTGCGGGAGCTTTGCGGGCACTGCACAGCGTGCTGTACGGAGTAGGCGTCTATGACATGCCCACTATCCTCACAGTTGTCTTGATGCTTGCATCTGTATCGCTCATCGCTACGATTGTGCCAACTTTGCGAATTGCAGGTATCGATCCTGCAAAGACGTTGCGAGATGAATAGGGCAACGACATAGCTTATAGACAATGTGCTCCCCTTGGGTTTCGTAGCCCAGCGTCCGGATGGCAACTCGGAAGCCGGCCCGCGACCGAGCGCGTTTCCCTTACGCAGGCGCCACGCCGCGTGTGGCTCCGGCTCGGCTCACGAGCAGCCGTGGCCCAATTTGAGCCTGTTCGCCGGAGGCGGCTCGTGCGACGGTTGCGCGGCGGGCGGTGGCGCGGGGATCGCGGCGGGCGCGGCCTCGGCTGGACTCGTTGGTGCGCCGCCGCCCATGAAATACTCGCGCAGGCGCTTGGCCTCGAGATAACCGGTGGGATCCGGCGGGTCCTTTTGGATGCTGAGCGGCGACATGACGATCGCCCACCAGTCCGCGATGCCGTCGCGGAGCGAGTAAGCTTCGTAGCCTTTCATGCTCAGCAGAAGCTGCGCCTGCGCCGCGTGGCCGGCGCCGAAGCCGTACAGCACAATCTTCTTCCCGCGCGCCAGTTGCTTCATGCCCGCGTCATCGAACAGCCCGGTGAGCGGGATGTTGATGGCGGTTGGAATGTGGTAATCGTCGAACTGCCATGCCGGACGGATGTCGACGAGCTGATAATCGGTGCGCTTGCCGACGATCCAACGCGCCAGTTCGCCGGGCGTGACATGATCGCTTTCCGAATCGATTTCCCTGGCGATCGCCGAGGCATTCGCCGGGCCTTGCGCGCCGCCTTTGGCGATCGTCGCGGCGAGAGCGAGCGCACCGGCGAGCAGAACGATGGCCGCCGCGGCCAACCGGTTTCCATCAAGCTTGATCTCCAGTTGCATGACTATTGTTCTCCTTCCGATCGATTGCCATAGGTGCGTGCGAATAACCGCCACGGCCCCTCGCTCATCTCCGACGCCCAGAACGCCGCAACCGCGACAACGACGATGGCGAAGGTCACGAGGCCCGCGTTGAGGTTCAGCCATTGCGGCAGCGTGAGCGGCCCGAGCGAGCCCGAGGAGTTGAAGCGGGTGAAGCCGGGCTCCGCGGCGCCGAAGACGAAGATGCCCACGAAAATGCCGCCGATGAAGAACAAGGCGTCGAGCTTGCCGATGGCTGCCGCCACTACCGAAGTTCCTGGACAGTATCCACCCACGATGAAGCCGGCGCCGAGCAGCAGTCCACCAACGATCTGCGGCCAGAGGAAGGTGGGCGGCACGAAGACGCGGCTCATATCGAGCAGACCCGTAAGAGCGAAGTAGCCGATGCCGGTCATGGCGACGATGATCGCGGTGAACATGACCTTCAGCACCGAGAAGTCACGGAAGTAGAACTGCCCGGTCAGCTTCAGGGCGCTCGAGAAACCGGCGCGCTCGAGAAAAAACCCGAAGAAGAATCCGAGCGCGAGCGAGACGACGATGAATCCCGGAAGAGAGAACGACGAAGCGAACGGCATCATAGCCAATACCTCCGCATGAAGTGTGCCCCCACGAAGCCCGCCGCGAACACGGAGAGCATGAAAAGGAAAGCGCCCACCGACAACACCGCGCCTCCGGACAACGCGAGGCCGCTTGTGCAGCCACGCGCCAGCCGCGCTCCGGCGCCGGTGAGAATGCCTCCGCCGAGTGCGAATGCGTAGCGCGTGCGGCGCGAGATCGCGGGCCCCTTATCGACAGCGAGGCCCAGGCGCCCGCTCAGCCATCCGGAGACAAATCCTCCGCTGGCCGCGCCGATTAACTCGAACACGAGAAAATCGACGAGTGGCGATTGGCCCGGCTGGTAGTAGTTGCCCCAGTAAGGACTCGACGCCGCGTAACCCGGCGCGAACGCCGCAATGACCGCGACCAGATAGCGGGTGAATCCGCCCGATGCGCCTAGTCCCTGCCCCATGACCAGGAACGTAGCGAGCAGCGCCAAGCCGAGCCCGGCGCCCGCCGCGTAGGGGGGCCAATAGTCTCGATCGTGGAGAGCGCGCCAGACGCGCGACCGCCCGACCTTCGGCGGATCGGCGGGGGCCGCGGGGCGGTCCGCGCCAGGCACAGCCGAGGTTTGCAACGCTTCGCGGGCCTCCCAGTCGCGTTCCCAGGTTTTCTCTTGCATCTTCACCTCCCGCCACCACTTGAAATGGTGGCGATATGCGAACAACTCATTGACGGCGCCGGTGATCATGGAGAAGAACGCCGGCTTCTCCTCCGGGAACACGGCGCCCATGTAGACGTGAATCATCAGTCCCGCGACCACCATGCCCACCGCCGCGAAATGCAGCACGATGGCCCAGCGGATCGCCGCCGGGCTGAACCAATGGAAAGCCATGGTCAGTCCGGAAAACATGATGACCGGAATCATGGCGTAGACCAGCACCGCGAAGAGCTTCTGCCCGGCGTTGTAAATGCCTTGCGGAGGCAGTTGCCCGGTGGTGCTCCGCAGGATGCCCTCGAGGCGAACCTTCAGCCACTGCCAATCGTCGCGGTCCAAGGCGACTTCGCGCTCGAGAACTTCCCTCTCGAGATAGGTGCGAAATCCGAACACCCCGTAGACGAGAAACACCACCGTCCAGGTGACGCCGACGACGATGTGGAAGCGCAGCAGGTTGGCGCGCGCGCCGAACATCGCGTTGAGCATCTCGATGTACCAGAGCGGCGCGATGCGGTAGTACTCGGAGGAGATCAGCGCGCCGCCGGTGGCGAGCTCGAGTAGCCACACAATCGCGTTGAACCAGTGCAGCAGGATGATGGCGACATGGTGTTTCTTGACCTGCCGCTGCTCCATGATCTCGGCTTGCGCGGCGGACAACGGCACGGGCCCGGCCGGCACGCTTTCAAGTGGCATGAGCGGACCTCCTACTCATCGAACTGCTCCTCTCCTTTGACCAGTTGATAAAAGAACGCGATGGCCTGGCCAAGAAACGACGCGCCGATGGCCGTAAGAACCAGCGGCTTCACGGCGGACCGCCACCAGCGTCCTGGAGCGGGCATACGCGGCAGACGCGGGGCAAACGTGGCGAGCGCGAAGTCGACGTTTTCTTTCTTGCCGAGATAGTAGACGTTCGGCCCGATGCTCACCCTGGAAGTCTCGTTGCGGCGGGCTCCTCTTTCGTAGACCAGGCGCGACACCGTGCTCTTCGAATCTTCAAGATCGCCGAAGAACTTCGCCGCCGCCGTGCAGGTGGTGACGCAGGCCGGCTGCAATCCTTTGTCGAGACGAGCCGCGCAGAAGTCGCACTTGTCGACCTTGTTGGTGACCGGATTGAGATACCGCGCGTCGTACGGACAGGCCTCAACACAGAAGCCGCAGCCGATGCACAGATCGCGGTTCACCGCGACGATGCCGTCCTCGCGCTGATACGTCGCTCCCGTTGGGCAGGGCTCGACACACGCCGGATGATCGCAGTGGTTGCACTGCGCGATGTATGGGCTTGCGAGCAACCGCGGGAACGTGCCCGCGGGGCCGGCGAAACGCACTTGCGTGCGCGAGTGGCCGATCGGAACTTCCCACTCGGAATTGCAGGCGACCGTGCAAGCCTGGCATGCGACGCATTTGTCGAGATCGATGACCATCGCGTATCGGGCCATATTTTTCTCCTAAACGCCCGCCGCGTCCGCGAGCACGCGAACGAAGTTCACGCGCATGCCGGTGCCGCCCATGATCGGGTCCACGCCGACGCGAGTCATGAGTTGTGTGTCGGATGCGCCGCGATGATAGGCGAGGTGCAAGGCGCGCGACTGGTGGCCGAAGCCATGCACCATGTACACGCAGTCGCGCCGGATGCCGGGCGTCACGCGCACATGCACCGGCAGGCTCTTCGCGCCGTCCTGGTTCTCGAGCACGATGCTCTCTCCTTCCTCGAGCCGCAGATCGCGCGCAACATCGCTGTTGATCCAGACCGCGTTCTCTGGCATGAGCGCGTCGAGCCACGCATTGTTCTGGCTGCGGGCGAACGAATGGACCGCCGCGCGTCCGTAGAGCAGACGAAACCATCCGATGGGCGGATCGGCGACCGGTGTATAGCGCGGCAGCGGGTCGAAGCCGAGCTGTTTGAGCATCGGCGAATAGAGCTCGATTTTTCCGCTTTGGGTCGGGAACAGCGGCCCGTCTACCGGCTTGCGGTCCTCGATGTACGGCCGGCCCTCGAACGAGACCGCGCCGCGTACGTTGAGCTCGCCGAGCGAAACGCCGAGCGGCTTCACGAGCGCCTCGAGATGCTGAGCGGGCGTCTCGAACGCGAAGTAGTCCTCGAGGCCGAGCCGTCGTGCGAGTTGCTTGGCGATCCACCAGCCCGGGCGCGAATCGTACAGCGGCTCGACGGCCGGTTGGCGGATGGCGATGAAGGGCCGCTTCGCGGTCTCGACGACGGCCGGCGGATCGTAGCGTTCGAGGTAGGTCGCCTCCGGCAGCACGAGGTCGGCGAAGTTGACCTGCTCGACCGGCATCACATCCACGACCACCATCAGATCAAGCCGATCGATCGCCTTGCGGGTGTCGCCGGGAACGGGGATGCTTTCAAGGACGTTCTGCCCGTAAACGATCCAGCCCTTGATGGGATAGGGATTGCCGGTGAGCGTCGCTTCGATCAAGCCGCGTGTGAGGCCCTGTTCTTCGGAGGCGAGAGGATAGCGCGTGCCGGTGCCGTCGGCCCGCCCCCGCGCGGGCTTCGGGAACGGCGGCCGCGCGAGAGAGCCCATCGCAAGCGAGGTGGGTAAAAAGATGCCGCCCTTGCGTCCCCAGGCGCCCAACAACGCGGTAAGGATCGCCATCGCGCGCGAGCGCTGCGTGTCGTCGCCGTACCAGGTGGCGTGCCGGCCCGGATGCACCGCGACGGCCGGGTGCGCCGCGGCCATCGCATGCGCGGTTTCGCGAATGCGCGCGGCTGGCAGCTCGGTGATCGTCTCGGCCCATTCCGGGGTGAACTCGCGAATGTGGGCCTCGAGCTCCGGCATGCCCTCGGCGTAGCGCGCGATGTAATCGCGGTCGAACAAGTTCTCCGTGATGAGGACGTGAATCCAGGCCAGCAGCAGCGCGATGTCGGTTCCCGGGCGAATGGGCAGCCACCAATCCGCTTTTGCGGCGGCGACCGAGAAGCGCGGATCGACCACGATCAATTTCGCGCCGCGCGCGAGGCCCGTCGCGAACGCGGTGATCTGGGAGGTGAAAACATTCTCGCCGATATGCGAGCCGATCAAAACGATGAGCTTCGATTCGTCGAGGTCCACCGGTTCGGGAGAGACGAGCCCGCGCCCGAAGGTGAGCGCGTAGCCGACCTCGCGGGGGCCGCGGCACTGCGAGAACGCCGGCTCGGCGCTATTGGGCGTGCCGAAGGCCTTCATGAGCGTGCTGAAGAACGTCGAGGCCACGCCGTGAGGGAACAGGGCGATGCTTTCGGGGCCGTACCTGCGCTTGAGATCGTTCATCCGTTCGGCGAGAAAATCGAGCGCCTGGTCCCAGGCGATCTCGCGGAATTTGCCTTCGCCGCGCGCGCCGGTGCGCAGCATGGGGCGCTTCAAGCGGTCGGGATCGTAAAGCAGTTGCGACCCGGCGTTGCCGCGCGCGCATAACCGGCCCTCGGTCAGCGGATGATCGGGGTTGCCTTCGAGTTTCACGACCTTGCCGTCGCGAACCTCGGCGAGCACGCCGCATCGCCAGAAGCACATTTCACAATTGGTCGCGATGGTCTCGACGCGGTTGACCCCTTGCCAGCCCGGCCGGGCTTCGGCCGGAGCGGGGCTTGAGACGGCGCTCGCCACCGGCCCAGCCACGGCGGCGCCGCGAAGCCAATCGCGCCGGCTGATGTTCGAACTCATTGCATTCCTCCTGAACTCACTTCGTCAACCAGCCGAAGCACGGCGCGGGCCGAAGCGACGTCGGTAATCGGCGCCGCGCGCCGCGTGCCGGGATAGACCGAAGCCATGAAGAACTGGTTGGCCTTGCGGTATCGAAGCCGCGCTTGAATCGAAAGCGGTCCCTCGACGCCGCGCGGCAGTGGGAAGCGGTAGTCGAACGTGGCGGTCTCGCCGGGCTGGACGGCCGAACGGTATTGCGGGCCGTCGGGATGCCAGAGGTCGGGCTCGAGAATCGTATGTCCAGCCATGTCGATGGCAACCGGCTTCAGAACGTAGGTTCCCGGTTCGACGTGCGCGCCGGCGTCAAGCGCGCCGGAATGGAAGATCTCGCGGCCCGAGCGATCCTGCACGCTCAGCTCAAGCCATGCGCGGGCGATGTTGAGCGGGCCGGTGGGGAAGCCGTGCCCGGCCTTGCGGTTCGTCAGCGCAAGAGTCAGCGAGATGTTTTCGCCGGGCTTGGCGCGCTCCGGCGCGTCGATGCGCAATGACAGCACCGGGCCCCGCGGCCATGCGTTCGCAATCTCCGGCGCCACGCGTTCTCCACGCAGCCATTCCGTCACGCGCTGGATCTGGCCCTCCGCATCGGGCGATGCCAACGCCGAGGGCATGTACTGGTTCCCGGCCGCGAAAAAGTGGTTGCGATGCTTACCGCCGAGGCCCGCTTTCAAATCGTACGGGTCGGCTGGGCCGCCGTCGAGCCAGTACATGTGGCACTGTTGGCAATAGAGCCGCTTGGAGGCGTTGGCGTCCGTGCGCCACTTGCCGCGCTTCCAATCGTCGTATTGCGTTTCGACCTGGACGGGCCCCTGCTCGGCGGCGATGACGTCGTATTCCTTGTGACAAGCGCCGCAGGACTCCGGTTCGCGCACGGGCGCAAGGGCGTAGTCGCGCGCGTGCCGCCCCGGATACGCGCGGATCAGGAAGCGGTTTACGCTTTGCTCGAACGGCGCCGTGCTTCGCTCGAACAGATACGGCTTGGGCGCGCGAAGCGTGTAACTGCCGATGCCGCGATCATTGGCCTTCCGCACCGCGTGGCAGACGACGCAGGAGTCGCCCTCGCGGTAGCCCGGCGACGCGCGGCCGAGGCGCGGGTCCTTTTGGCCGGAGAGCAGCGAGACAGGGTCGTGGCAGGCGCCGCATTTTTCGGTGACTCCGGTACCGTGCAACTCGGTCATGACGCCGCGGACGGTTTCGAAGAAGTGGTCGTCGGCCGACCAGTGATGGGCGCTCGCCGCCCACTCGTTGTAGATCGCCGTGTGGCATCCCGAGGCGCCGCACGAGGCCGAGTTGGCGAGCGCGGGGACTGCGAGCGCGCGGCCGTCCGCGGTAGCGGCGTTGCTCGGTGCGAAGAGATTCCGCGGCGGCTCACCGGGCGTAGCAGAGGGCGACGCGCCGCGGCCACCGATGAGACCGGCCGCGACCGCGCAGATCGTGAACGCCGCCCAGACGCCGGTTACCACCTTCCACATGCGCCGCCGGCTTGGGTCGTTTTCCAGCGCCGCGTCGCGCCGGGGCTCTGGCACGAGATGATAGGCCAGGAACGGTAGCGCGGCCACTCCCGTCCAGAGGTGCAGTAAGCTCCAGCCGTGGCTCACGTAGGTTCCAAACCAGCCCTGCCAAGTGACGAGGAATCCCGACGCGGCGCTCGCGGCGAGCAGCCAAAATCCGATGTAGGCGGCGAGCTTGCGCGCCTTTCGCGGCGCATTGCGGGTGGCCAGCCAGTGGCGGAGTTGCCAGATCGCGAATGCGGCCACGGCGGCAGCGCCAAGGGCCGTGTGCAGCAGCACGGTCATCTGGCTGAAGCCGCTGAATGGCAGCGCCCAGACGGCGAGGCCGCTCAGCACCGTGAAGGCCAACGCTCCGCCAACGACGCCGAAATTCAGCCAGCCGCGTTCGCTGACAATGCGGTCTTGGACCGGGAAGGAGGGCTCTTCATGACTCGCCATGAGCCCCTCTCCCCCGGGCGACATCACTCGCTGCGCAGTGGCCTAACTGTCTCAAGCTGTGCAGATGCGGTTGCCCAGGACGCGTGACACGCCGGGAGAAGCGGACTTTGCGTGAGCGATCTTACTAACTCGCGCGCACTACGGACGAGGCGCCGGTTTCGGGCGCGCGATTGCGGCGACGCGCACGGAGACCGCACGAAGGTAGTCGGTTGGGGCGAGGAGAATCTGCGTGCCCCGGACTCCGGCCGAGACCGAAATGACGTCGAATAATTCGATCGTCTCGTCGGCGAAGACCGAGTACGGCCGGCGCGCGCCGAGGGCCGTGACGGCCCCGCGAACGTAGCCGGTGAGAGGCTGGACGTCCTTGAGCGGGACGAGCGCCGCGGCGCGGTCGCCGGTGACGCGGGCGAGGGCTTTTTCGTCGACCTCGGCATCGCCCGGGACGACGGCAAGGTACACCCCGCCCGAGGAGCCGCGGACGACCAGCGTCTTGAAAACCTGCTCGAGCGGCAGGCCGATTCGGGCGGCAACGGTCGCGGCCGAGAGATCGCTCGGGTCGACGTCATAGTCGCGAAGCTCGTACGCGATACCGAGGCTGTCGAGAAGGCGTGCGGCGTTCGTCTTCATGAGGCTTGGCGCGTTACTCTGATCGGGGAGGATGGGCTTTGGCGAATTCGTGGCTCCTGTGGACGCTGTGCGCGCCGGCACTCGCGGCGGCCGTGTTCGAGGCCGTTACGATCCCCGGTTTCGACTTCGTACACCGGAACTCGCCCACGCAACAAAAATACCTGATCGAGACCATGGGCGGCGGCGTAGCGCTGCTCGATTACAACAACGACGGGCGGCTGGACGTGTTCTTGGTGAACAGCGGGCGGCTCAGGAACGCGCCGGCGACGCCCGCGAGTTTCGCGCGCTCCGACCCGCGGTACTGGAACCGGCTGTACCGGCAGAACGCGGACGGGACGTTCACGGACGTGACGGAAGCGGCGGGCCTCGAGCGCGCGGGCGACGGCAATTACGGCATGGGAGTGGCGGCGGCCGACTACGACAACGACGGCTACACGGATTTGTTTGTAACAAGTTTCGGAAAAAATGTTTTATATCGCAACAACGGCGACGGCACCTTCACCGACGTGACGGCGCGGGCGGGCGTCGCGGGTGGAGGATGGTCGGTGTCGGCCGGGTTCTTCGATTACGACAACGACGGACGCCTGGACCTGTTCGTGACGCGCTACATGGAATGGGACCCGGCGCATAGCAAGAGCTGCAATGGGGCGCTGAACATGTACTGCCCGCCGGGCGAGTTCCCGGCGACGACGAACCTGCTGTATCGCAACCTCGGCGGCGGAAGGTTCGAGGACGTGAGCCGCCGCGCGGGGATCGCGGCGCACAAGGGGCGGTCGCTCGGCGTGGCGTTCAACGATTACGACGGGGACGGCTACGCGGACGTGTTCGTCGCCAACGACGGCATGGAGGAGTTCTTGTTTCATAATAACGGCGACGGGACGTTCAGCGAGCGCGCGCTCGAGGCGGGCGTAGCGCTGTCGGGCGATGGGTCGGCCTTTTCGGGGATGGGCGTCGACTTTCGCGATTACGATAATGACGGGCGGCCGGACATCGTGGTCACGAACCTGGCGCGCCAGACCTACGCGCTCTATCACAACGACGGCGGCGGAGCGTTTCATTACGTGAGTCTGGAGGCGGGGCTCGGCGCGATCAGCAGCGGCAGCTCCGGCTGGGGGATGCGGCTCGAGGATTTCGACAACGACGGCTGGAAGGACCTGTTCGTGGCGCAGGGGCACGTGATGGACAACATCGAGAAGGTGGACGCATCGCTGCACTGGCTCGAGCCGCCGATGGTGGCGATGAACCGGCGGGGACGGTTCGAGCGGGCCGAGGTTGGATACGCGCGCGCGGTGGCCGGGCGCGGGGCGGCGTTCGGGGATCTCGATAACGACGGCTGGACCGACGTGGTGATGACCGTGCTGGGCGGCCGGCCCGTCGTGCTGCGCAACCGAGGCGGACCGAATCACTGGCTGACCATCGCGCTGCGCGGGACGCGGAGCAATCGCGACGGCTGCGGCGCCGTGGTGCGCGTCAACGGCCAGACGCAGTATGCGAGCGCGGCGGGCAGCTATCTTTCGTCGAGCGACAAGCGCGTACACTTCGGCCTCGGCGGCGCCACGAAGGCGGACATCGGCATCCGATGGCCGAGCGGCGTCGAGCAGAGGCTGGCCGGTGTCGCGGTGGACCGGATCCTCGACATCGCGGAGCCGGAGACGGCGCGATGACGGCCGTGCTCTGGCTGTGGCTCGCCTGGCAAAGCGCGCCCGCCAACGACGTGGTGCGGCACGCGAAAGCGGGAATCGACGCCCGGCAGGCCGGGCGGCTGACCGATGCGATCGCGGAGTTCGAGAAGGTCACCGAGCTTGCGCCGGCGCTGCCCGCGGCGTGGGTGAACCTGGGGGCGGCGAAGCTCGAGAACCACGACTACGCCGGAGCGGTGGTGGCGCTCGATCGCGCGCTTGAGTTGAAGCCCGATCTGCCGGGGGCGCAGCAACGCCTGGGCATGGCGCTGCTCGCGCAAGGCTACGCGGGCGAGGCGCTGCCGCATCTCGAGAAGGCGGGCGACGTGGGCACGCTCGGCATTGCGCAGGTCGAGACCGGCAACTTTGCCGAGGCAGTGAATAACTTGCGGGCGGCGCTCGCACAGCATCCCGGCGATCCGGATCTGTTGTACTACCTGGGCCGCGCATCGGGACTGCTCGCAAAGCGGACCTTCGACGAACTGCTCGCCGCGCACCCGGACTCGGCGCGCGCCCATCAGGCCGAGGCGGAGAACCTCGAAGTCCTGCGGCGCGTGCCGGAGGCCGTGACGGAATACCAGGCCGCGCTCAAGCTGCGGCCCGATCTACCCGGCGTTCATCTGGCGCTGGGCCGTCTGTACGCGACGGCATCCGATTGGACACAGGCCGAGCGCGAGTTTCGCGCCGAGACTGCGCTCGAGCCGGGTAATGCGGAGGCGGCGTACCGCCTGGGCGACGCGCTGTTGCAGCAGGGGCGCGCGAAAGAAGCCATCGAACCTCTCGAACGGTCAGAAAAGCTGCTGCCGCGAATGCCGGAGACGCTCTATGCGCTGGGGAAGGCCGCGTCGATGAGCGGCGACGCGAAGGCGGCGGAAGCCGTGTGGAAGCGGCAGCTCACGGTGGAAGATCGCACCAGGCTGGCGGCGAAGGCCCACTTCGGGTTAGCCGGGATCTACCGCCGCGAGGGACGCACGGAGGAGGCCGCGCGAGAGATGGAAGCGTTTCGCGGCATCCATTGAGCGGCGCGCGGCCTGAAGCGCGCACCCCGGCTTCGTCATTATGGAGCGACCAACCACCGTTTCGCGGTAGCGCGGGTTCCGCTGCGAAGAGGTGAATCCAGCGGGGCGGAGGGAGCCGCGCACGATTTGAAAGTGCTTACCCATTTTGTAATGGTTCAGCACTTTGCCCGCGCGCAGGCCGATGTTCCGCTTGCCGCGCGAGGGACGCTTTCTGCGGCGCGTGGCAGTGGCAATTCTCTCCAACTCTCTTTCTGTGGCAGCCAACAGTTCGGGCCGGCTCACGGTTTTGGGTCTAGGAACTTCGGGCTAAACTATATTGAGAGGAAGCCCTGATTCCATGACACAACGACTTTGTTTCCCGCTTGCCGCCCTGCTGCTGGCCGCTGTGCCTGCCCTCGCCATCCCGCCCGTGCCGCGATCCTCCGGCGAGTTCGTCATCCCGATGCCCGACGGCACGCAAAGGCTGCTCACCAGCTTCCGCGGTAAGGTGGTCTGCCTCGCCTTCATCTCCACCACCTGCCCCCACTGCCAGCACGCCACGCAAGTGCTGACCAAGCTCTACCAGGAGTACGGCGCGCAGGGCTTCCAGCCGCTCGCCGTCGCGTTCAATCCCATGGCGAAGATGCTGGTGCCCGGCTTCGTCAAGGATTTCGGCATCGGCTTCCCCGTCGGCGCCGAGGACTCCGATGCCGTCTTCCAATACCTCGGCATCAGTCCGCTCGAGCGCTCCGTCGTCCCGCAGCTTCTCTGGATCGACCGCAACGGCCAGATCCGCTCGCAAACCCCGGCCATGGGCGACGAGAAGATGCTCGGCGAGCCCTACTGGCGCGAGATGATCACCACGCTGTTGAAAGAACACGTCTCGTCGAAGACCACGCACCACAAGGCCACCACCCACAAGGCCGCCGCCGCGAGCAGCCATGCTTCGTAGCCCGGCCCGCGCGGCTCTCGCCGTCCTCGTCTCGCTGGCCCCCGCCTTTGCGATCCCGCCCGTCCCGCGCCCTGCCGGTGAATTTATCATCCATCTGCCCGACGGCACGACCAAGGCTCTCAGCCACTACCGCGGCCAGGTCGTCTGCCTGATGTTCGTCTACACCACCTGCCCGCACTGCCAGCGCGCTTCGGAGGTCATGACGAAGCTCTACGGCGAATTCGGCTCGCGCGGTTTCCAGCCGCTCGCGGTGGCCTTCAACCCAGACTCCGATAAGCTCGTGCCGGACTTCGTCCGCAATTTCGGCATCCCGTTCCCCGTCGGCGCCGCCGACCCGAACACCGTTCTAAAGTACGCGGGTATCTCGATGATGGAGCGTTACGTCGTCCCGCAGATCCTCTGGATCGACCGCAAGGGACAGATCCGCTCGCAGACGCCTTCGCTGGGCGACGAGCAGATGCTCGAGGAAAGTTACTGGCGCTCGGAGCTCGAAACGTTGTTGAAGGAACCGGCGGGAAAAGCAACGCGCCCCTCCGTTCACCGGACGAGCGCGCTAAAGTAAATCGACTTACTCGGGGTTATCGCGCCAACCGCCTCCGAAGCGCGAGCAGTACGCCGGCGCCCACAACTAACAGCCCCGCCGTCGCCGGCTCGGTGGTCACTGGCGTTTGACCCGTGGCGCCGATCGGGCCCGTTTTGCCAGTGACCAAATTGTAAACGTCGACGCCGAAGTAAGCGTTCTGGCGCCAGCCCGTACTCAAGGCGGCGAAGCTGCCAGGCGTCAAATTACATGAGGTACACGTGATGTCGAACGACCAGGGACTCGCCTACGCGCCCGGCGCCCGATTCTGCTTGCATAATTGCAATCCATACTCGAAGCCTCCAAACGCGGCGACGTGGTCCGAAGACGCAGTGGAGCTTGATAGGGAAACGTTGGAATTGTCTCAATTGAGTTTCCCATTCTATTCGACCGCGAATCGGTGTATTGCGATCCTCATTTCAGAAGTCCGCCTCCGGGCGTTCCTTGCATGATCCCGGCGGGTATACGTGGCGCCTACTGCATCCACGCTGGTCCAGCCGGCGAGCCACATTGGGACCACTATAGCGAACATTATTAAACGCGTTGAACACTTCCGCGCGGAACGTAGGTTTGCCCTCTTCCGCGAGTGAAGTCCAACATCAGACGCTTCTTGCTAAAACGTCAGCCGTAGTGCGAATTGAATGAGTCGCGGCTGATTGATCTGCGAACTGATGACACCAAATTGCGGGTTGCCCAGCACCTCGCCGGGCGGACCGAACTGCACGCGGTTGAAGATATTAAAGACCTCGGTGCGGAATTGGATATCGATCTTCTCTGTGATCATCGTGTTCTTGACGAGGGCAAAATCGTAGTTCGCGATCCCGGCCGCGGACACAGCGGTAAGCGTGCGGCCCAGATTGCCAAACGTGGCGGCTGGCGGGGCTGTGAAGCACGCCGTATTGAACCATTGGTTCAGCTTTTGCGTGGCCGAGCCACGCTCGGAAATGTTGCAGCCACCTACATAGTTCGGCCGCGATCCACCACCGAAAGAGTCGGTAATGTTCGACGACGTCGAGAGCGTTAGCGGGAACCCGGATTGGAAAGTCGATATACCATTGATCTCCCAGCCCGAAAGCAGCTTGTCGGCCACTCCGCTAACGTTGCCAAGTAATTGCTTGCCCTTGCCAAAGGGCAGGTCGTAGACGTAGGTTATGTTGAGAGCTTGAGGTACGTCGAAACCGGAAACCGCACGTTCCTGGTTCAGGTTGTTGTTGTCTTGAATACCCGCTAACGGACCGGCTTCGAGCCAGCCCATGCCGGTTTCGATGTCGCCGATGTTCTTCGACCAGGTATAAGCCGCGAGTATCGTACCGCCCTGACTAAAGCGCTTTTCGAACTTGACCTGTAAGGAATGATAAACGTAGTCAAGATTTCCATTATTGGCGGCAGTGACGCCGGTGTATTGAGGATACGGACGCAGCAACTGGCCGGCCTGGACCGTTGGTTGGGCCAGCGGGCCATAAGGGATGAGGCCGTAGAAAGGATTTGGCACTTGTTTCGTCAGGGCTGCGGGTCCCATCGCAAGATAAGGGTTGGGAAGTTCATTGAGCACGGTGCCGCCGAGAAGGTGCGTGCCTTTGGCTCCGGCATAGGCGACTTCCAACACCATACCAGCCGCCAGTTGGCGCTGAATCGTGAGGTTCCACTGCTGGACATAGGGGAAGTGCTGGTCGCCTGGAATCGGAGCTCCGATGCCCTGGCCAAGGTACAGGGTCTGGTAATTCGGGTTCCGTCCGGGCGGTTCAATGAGTCCGGTCGGATACGGATTGCTCAACGTGTTCAATGGCGTGAGCTCATTATTGATCGTAGGAACCCACGATTGTGAAACCGAGGTCAACTGGTTGCCGCCCGTACCGTCGTCCTGCGGGAAAAAGATTCCGTACCCGGCGCGCACGACGGTCTTTTCCGTAAGTCGGTACGCCAGCCCAAGGCGCGGAGCGAACAGATGCATGGGGAAGGCTGCGGCATACCGGCTTGGATCGGTAGGCGAGTTGACCAGACCTAATGCACCCACAAGGCCCGGCATTCCCGCGGCCTGCGCGATAGGACTTGCCGCGCCCGGAAGAAACTGCGTGAAGCGATTATACCGCTCTACTTCGGGGAAGGGCAGCTCCCATCGCAGGCCGTAATTCAGGGTCAGTTTCCGGCTTGCCTGCCAGGTATCGTTTATAAAGGCGCCGGCATAGTAGTTTCTGTAGGCATAGGCATCCGGAGTGACGATATTCCCGCTGGACCCGTATCCCAGCATGAACGAGGCGAAGCCTAACCCCGTCGATTGCCCATTCAGGCTGGGGGCTTGCGGATTGATCGCCGTCGAGAGGTTGTCGAAGTTGTATATGCCGCTGCCGACATTACTTTGGATATAGTTGGTGAGTTGACGCCGCACCTCCCCGCCGAACTTTAGGGTATGCGATCCCATCGTCTTCGTGACGGTTGGGTAGAGCGAATAACTGTCATTTGCCTCCCGGATGACGCTGCCCGCGCCCTGGGTCGAAAAGAGATCGCTGAAGCCCTGCACTACGGGCGTCGGAAGCACCTGGAACGCGACTTGGCTGTTCAGCGATGCCGGTAATCCGAAATTCGTCAGGTTTGTTCCCAAACTCGATGGCGTGCGGGAATATACGAAGCGCAGGAATTCCGCCCTCCAATCGAAAATTGTCGTAGGCGAAAGCACATACGTATCGCCCACCACCGCCGAATTCGTATACCAGCCCTCGGGACCGCGGTCCTGATAGACGCCGTCGTTATAGGGGTCTTCCGCCAAACTTGTATTCGTCCAGTAGGTATAGCGGGCGAACAATCTCTGCTTATCGGTCAAGTCGTGATCCACGCGCGCGTTGACCTGATCGTTATTGCCGCCAGTTCCCGCATTCGTACTGAAGTTATTGACATTTGTATACTGTTGCCCCACCGTATTCGGTTTGCCCCAGTAGTTCGCCAATATCTGCGCCGTTGGATTGAGACGGCTTGGGGGAATTATATTGCCTGGGAACGGCGTACGCGTCGTGGCGCCGTTGCAGGCCGCATTATTCAATTGTCCGCAGGTACTGAGCGGGTCGTAGATCGGAATCATTTTACCGGACGAATTGTACGTGCTTGAGAAATTTCCCTGCCGTTGCGCGAGCGTGGGGACGGAATCGGTGAACGGTATGGCGTAGCGCAAGCCGAACCCTTCCCATCCGACGAAGAAAAACGTTTTGTTCTTTTTGACCGGTCCGCCGACATTCGCGCCGTATTGGTTCTGCGTGAACGCGGGCGCCGGCAGGCCCGATAGATTGTTGAAGAACGCGTTCGCGTTCAAAACCTTGTTGCGAAGAAACTCGTACGCGGTGCCGTGAAAATCGTTCGACCCCGACTTCGATATCAGGTTGATCACGCCGCCCGCGAAGCGGCCGAACTCCGGCCCTTCGTCGTTGGTTTGAACCTTAAATTCCTGTATGGAGTCCTGCGTGGGGATCAGCGCGATTAAACTGCCCTGAGCGACGTTCAGCGGGGTGCCATCGTAGAATGTGGCGTTTGCGCCCGCAACGGCGCCTTCGATCTGGTAGTTGCCAAACGAAAAGATATTCTGCCCGGTGGGACTCGTCATGGCATCGCCCTGAGCGACCACGCCTGGCACCAGCGTGACCAAATTGATCGGGTTACGGCCATTCAACGGCATTTCCTGTACTTCGCGCTGCCCGACCACGGTTCCCAGCGACGAGGTGTCGGTTTGGAGTAACTCGGCCGTGCCGGTGACCTCGACAGTCTGGCCGACGTCTCCCACCCGCATCTTGCCGTCGATGCGGACGGTGGCCTGCACGTTGAGTTCGATGTGATCGCGCGTCAGCCGGTTGAAGCCTGTTTTCTCGATTTCGACCCGATAATTGCCGGGCAGCAAATTGGCGAACTCGTAGTTCCCGTCCGAGTTGGTCTGCTGGGTGCGGCGTTCCGCGGTCGCGAGGTTCGTGAGCGTCACAGTAGCGTCGGGCATCGATGCGCCCGATGTGTCTACGACCGTTCCGACGATAGAACCATACGAAATCTGCGCTCGTAACGAGTCGGCCAATGCCAACAACGTGAGGCAAACGCCAAACAGCGGGACAAAGTTCTTGTTAGTAAAGCGGCACATGGCTGGCCCCCCTTTTCGAAGGCGTCCGTGAAACTGCATTCGCTTTGGGGGCGACGGCGACAGTATGATGAATTACCGTGCTGGCTTTGCGCACCAAAGCGTAACCCAGAGACACTGCACGCCGAGAATAAACGTGTACCGCGGCGTCCGTATGTGATCTCATCATCGTGACCCCCTTTCCTCTGCGTCACCACGTGGTGATTGCCGAACCGCCGTAGTATACATCCAACTTCGTTTCGATTGCAACCGAATGAATTTTTTGCCTTGTGATTTGCGGTCAGTTTTGCGAAAGTCGGGTTAAGGGATACCAAATCCCGGTACAATCCGATCTGAATATCCATGCGCCGCGCGATCGTTTCCCTCATCGTCTTCTCCGCCGCTCTCCCCGCTCAGAATCCTCCGACCATGTTTCCGCCCGTCCGCGGAACCCGCGCGCTCGTCGGAGGCGCGAACAATTTCGAAGTCGAAGCCGGCTGGCGCATGATCGAGCAAGGCGGCAACGCGATCGACTCGGGCGTCGCCGCCGTACTGGCCGCCTCAGTCAGCGAACTGAGCCGCTTCGGCATCGGCGGCGAACTGCCCATCATCGTCAAGATTGCCAACAAGGCGCCCGTAGTCATCTGCGGCGTCGGCCGCGCCCCCGCGCTCGCCACCGTTCAGTACTACACGCAGCGCGCCGCCGAGCCCTGGGAGGACGCGGCTGCCAAACCCCCCATCCCCTCCGACGGCATCCGCGCCGCCATCACCCCCGGCGCATTCGACGCCGTAGTCCTCGCGCTCGAAAAATACGGAACCAAGTCTTTCTCCTCCGTCGCCCGCCCGGCGATCGAACTCGCCGAACGCGGCTTCCCCATGCCCGAAGAATTCGGACACATGCTCGTGGGCTATCGCCAGATCCTTTCCCTTTGGCCCGCCTCCGATCGCTTCTTCTACCCGCAAGGCGCGCCCACGCCCGTCGGCGAGCTCTTCCGCGAACCCGATTACGCGCGAACCCTTCGCTCGCTCGCCGCCGTCGAATCGAAAACTTCCGGCAGCCGAGCCCACCGTCTCGAAGCCGTGCGCGCGGCCTTTTCTCACGGCGCCATCGCCCGCCGCATCGCGGCCTTCAGCGATCAGAACGGCGGACTCCTCCGCTACGCCGACCTCGCCCGTTCCCACGCCTCGATCGAGCCGCCCGTCAGCGGCACGTACCGCGGCTACACGATCTACAAGCCCGGCTTCTGGACCCAGGGACCCGTGATGATCGAAACCCTGAACATCCTCGAAGGCTTCGACCTGAAAGCCATGGGCCACAACAGTCCCGCCTACCTCCACACCGTCATCGAAGCCGTGAAGCTCGCCTTCGCCGACCGCGACGCCTACTACGGCGACCCCGCGTTCTCTCGAATCCCCGAAGCCACGTTGCTCTCGAAAGACTACGCCGCCGCGCGCCGCACGCTCATCGACCCCGCGCACGCCTCGCTCGAAAGCCGCCCCGGCCAGATTCCCGGCGTCGCCGTCCCGGCCATGCCGTCATCCCGCGCCGCAGGCGCGGCCAACGACACCACCAGCATCGACGTCGTCGACGCGGCCGGCGACGCCTTCAACGCAACCCCGAGCGGCGCGTGGCTGCCTTCGGTCATCGCCGGCTCGACCGGCATTCCGCTCTCGACGCGCCTCCAGTCTTTCGTCCTCACGCCCGGCCACGCCAACCAGCTCGCCCCCGGCAAACGCCCGCGCGTCACTCTCAGCCCCACGCTCGTGATGAAAGACGGCAAGCTCGCCTTTATCATGTCCACGCCCGGCGGCGACAATCAGGACCAGGCGCTGCTGCAAGTGCTGCTCAACATGGTCGAGTTCGGCATGCTGCCGCAGGAGGCCGTCGAAGCGCCACGCTTCGAGAGCGCACATCTCTACAGTTCCTTCGGCGGCCACACGTTCTCGCCCGCGAAGCTCGCGCTCGAATCGCGCATCCCTTCCGCCACCGCGCAGGCCCTTGCCGCCCTCGGCCATCGCGTCACCGTCCTCGGCCCCTGGAGCAATTCCTCCGCGCCCGTCGTCATCGAGGCCCACGGCGCGGTATTGAGCGGCGGCGCCGATATCCGCCGCGCCCGCTACCTGTTCGGCCGCTAGTGTCATGTAATTGAATTGGCTTGTTGCAACTTGCCCCAAAGGGCTT
>VFSW01000809.1_pt1 | contig 46381 bp, 40 predicted proteins | sample 5358111 | NCBI WGS metagenome assembly VFSW01 (sample SAMN11554181, study PRJNA540505) | mine drainage metagenome | isolation source: sediment from site ElyBrook_90M | place: USA: Ely Copper Mine, Vershire, VT | collected 2017
CCGCCCGCTGAATGTACCCCCCCACGCCCCGGGCCCCCCACCGTCGTCTCGCCCCGGGCTCCCCGCGGGTGGGGGGGGGGGCCATGCGCGGGCCGGGGGGCGGCTGGCGGGTTTTGATGGCAGCGGGCGGCACGGGCGGCCATATTTTTCCAGCGCTTGCAGTGGCCCAGGAATTGCGCTCCCGCGGTGATGCCGTCCGCGCCGGCCGGGTAGTTGAAGGACGTTTGGACCTGGGTATGCCGGAAATCTTTTTTCTGGGTACGGCTCGGGGTCTTGAGGCCAAGGTAATCCCCGCCTCCGGCTTTCCGCTTCGCACGGTCAAGGCAGCGGGGTTGAAAGGGATAAGAGGGCGCCGCTTTTGGCAGAATTTGATGGCGTTGCCTCAAAGCGCCTGGATGACTGCTGGTCTGCTGCGGGAATTGCGGCCAAGCGTGGTGGTGGGATTGGGCGGCTATGTGGCCGGTCCGGCTTTACTGGAGGCTGCGCTGGCTCGAATCCCAACTGTGCTCGTTGAACCGAACGCCATTCCCGGCTTTACAAACCGCGCTTTGGCGCCCTGGGTGCGCGTTGCGGCGGTTGGCTTTGACCAGGCGGCCAGCTATTACGGGAAAAAGGCGCGCGTCACCGGCCATCCGGTGCGGCCAGCTTTTTTTCTGTCGCCGCCGAAGCAGCACATTGCACCCTTCACGCTATTGGTCCTGGGGGGGAGTCAGGGATCGGTGGCCATCAACCAATGCCTGATTCAGGCGCTCCCTTTGTTGATACAGCAGGCTCCTGATATGCGCATTGTTCATCAAACCGGAGAACGCAGCCTGGATCAGATTCGGCAAGCCTACCTGCCCTACGGCGGCGCGGCGGAGGCGGCAGCCTTTATTGATGACGTTCCTGCGGCGCTGGCGAGCGCGGATTTGGTCGTTTCCAGATCCGGAGCGCTTACGGTTGCGGAGTTATCGGCGGCGGGCAAAGCGGCGATCCTGATCCCCTTTCCCGCCGCGGCGGATAACCACCAGTTGGCCAATGCCCGAGCCTTGGAAATGGCGGGTGGCGCGGTGGTGATCGAGCAAAGCGTACTGACGCCGGAGGTTCTTGCCAGGGCAGTTTACGAGCTGCTGCGGGATTCGCAAAGGCTGGAACGCATGGAACAGAGTTCACGCAAACTGGCGCGGCCACACGCGGCGGCGGAAATCGCCGCGATCGTTGAGGAGCTGGCGCACCTTTCTTAAGGAGTTATACGCGGCGACTATGCTTGGGAAAATCCAGCGAATTCATTTTGTGGGCATCGGCGGTATCGGCATGAGCGGGATTGCGGAATTACTGCTGAACCAGGGCTTTCAAATATCCGGTTCCGACGCCAAACCGAGCCCGGTTACCGAAAGGCTGGCGCGCCTTGGCGCACGGGTTGAATACGGGCACGATTCCGCCCACCTGCGGCAGGCTCAAGTGGTGGTGGTTTCATCCGCGGTTAATGAGGCTAATCCGGAAATCGTGGCGGCGCGCGCGCGGCACATTCCGGTTATTCCCCGCGCCGAAATGCTGACGGAACTGATGCGGATGAAGTTCAGCATTGCTGTGGCCGGGGCGCATGGCAAAACCACCGTCACCTCCATGGTGGCGGTCATGTTGACTGAAGCCGGGCTTGATCCTACGGCGGTAATTGGCGGCCGGCTTGACGTTTTCGGATCAAGCGCACGCCTGGGCAAGGGCGAGCTGCTGGTTGCGGAAGCGGATGAGAGCGACCGTTCATTCCTGTTGCTGTTGCCATCGATCGCGGTGATTACGAACATCGATCGCGAGCATTTGGATCATTACCGCGACCTGGATGAAATTCGCGCCGCCTTTCTCTCCTTCATGAACAAGGTGCCTTTTTACGGCGCTGTGATCGCCTGCTGGGACGCTCCCTGGCGGCAGCAGGTGGAGACACTTCTGCCGCAAATCCGGCGGCGGCTTATCACCTATGGCCTGGAGCCAGGTGCGCGGATTCATGGCCATTCGGTTTCCTTAACTCAGGATGGCTCCTGCTTCCAGGCGCGGGAAGGCGACTTCGAACTGGGAACATTTTGTTTGAAAGTGCCGGGCCGCCACAACGTGCAGAACGCCCTTGCCGCCATTGCTGTGGGCCTGGAGCTGAGTCTGAACGCCGACCAGATTCGCAAAGGCCTGGAGCGCTTTGGCGGGGCCGACAGGCGTTTTCAAAACAAGCTGGAAGTAAACGGCATCCGTTTGATCGACGATTACGGCCACCATCCGGTGGAGATTCGGGCCACTTTGGAAGCCGCGCGGGCGCAAGGCGCGGGGCGTATCTGGGCTATTTTTCAGCCTCACCGTTATACGCGCACACAGCACCTGATGGACGATTTTGCCCGCGCCTTCGACGGTTGCGAGCGGGTTTACGTGCTTGACGTTTATGCCGCCAGTGAAGCGCCCATTGCTGGTGTTAACTCTGAGCGGCTGGCGGCCAGAATGCGCGAGCTGGGTTTGCAGGCAGCGCGCTACGCCCCGTCGGAAGAAGCGGTGGTGAGCGAGGTGGCGGAGCAGGCGCAGCCCGGCGTTTTGATAATGACCATCGGAGCGGGAAGCGTTGGTAAATTGAGCGACACGCTGGCCAATGTACTGGCCGCACGGTTTTCTGAGAATCCGCCGGTGGCGGTGGTCACGGGCGAAGGCCATCAATAAAGCGTATGGTTCCTGAAGTAATTGCCGGAATGCATCTGGATGAAGAACTGGGCGCCGACGAGGAGCTGCCCTACCGCCGCCGCGCACAAGGTCCGGGCGTGCGGCGCGGGCGTCTTGACGGAATACGGCGCGTGGCTCGCACTTTGATTTTTGTGGCGGTTCTTCTGCCTCTGGCTCTGTACGGCGGCTACCGTGCGGCCGTCTATGCCAACAATTCCCAGGATTTCCTTATCGATCCGGCGACCCTTCAGATTGAAGGCAGCCGGCACATCCGCCCCCAGGAGGTTTTACGCGCGGTGCTGGAAAGCCCTACCCGCCTCACTCCCAATCTGAATATCTTTCGGATCGACCCTGATGAAATTCGCGCCCGGCTGGAGTCTTTGGCCTGGGTTGCTTCTGCAGATGTCACACGCGTTTTCCCGAATCGCCTGGTCATCCACCTGACGGAGCGGCGGCCGCTGGCGTATGTGAATGTTAACGGGATGCTGAAGCTGGTGGATGGCGACGGCGTTTTGCTGGATCCGCCGGCGAAAGGCAACCTGGATTTTCCGGTTGTGAGCGGCATCGACGCCGCCAGCCCTGCTGCCGACCGCAAGTCGCGCATTGCGCTATATGAATCCTTCCTGGCGGAAACATCGCCCCAATTGACGGCTTCAGGCTGGGTGATTTCTGAAGTTTACCTTGACGACCCGGAGGATTTGAAGCTGCTTCTGGTTCGCGGGCATCAAAGTTTACTGACGCATTTTGGCCAGCGCGACTTTGGTGAGCGCTTCCAACGTTTTGTCAGACACATTGCGGAGGTTCGCGCTGCGTCGCCGCAAATCTATTCGCTGGACCTTCGCTACAACGGCCAGATTGTTATTGATCCCTCCGGGCCGCCGCCCGGAACGTCAGAAGACGGTGGCCTGCGTCTGCCGCTGCAACAGGGAACCGCCGCTGAGGGGACGAACAGGCTCTAACACGGCGCAAAGCATCCGGCATGGCGTGAGGGGTGGTGGACTTTGCTCGTGAAAAATGGCGGGATCCTGGCGATTCTGTAATAAGCTTGAAACAGGATAATTTTGAAGCGATCTTGGCGGGGGAAGGTTTCGGAAAAGTTAAAAGCGTACTGCGGATTTCTTGCACTAACCGGATTTTGGATGTTTCCGGGCGCTGCAAAAAGCCGAATGCCCCGCGCGCCTGCGTGTGGTTGCAAGCTGATGGCGCGACGCCGGCTGGAAAATATCGGACAGAATTTTGGCGAATAAAGCGACTTACATCTCCGGTCTTGATCTGGGCAGTTCAAAAACCTGCGCACTGGTGTGCTTCCCGGGCGAGGATGGCAAGCTGCAGGTTGCAGGTTTCGGCTCCTCGGAATCAAAAGGCTGGCGTAAAGGTGTGATTGTAAGCCTGGATGCCGCTGTGCTCTCAATCAAGAAGGCGGTGGAAGCCGCGGAGGAGATGGCGGGAGTTCCCATTGACTCCGCTTATGTCGGCGTTAGCGGGCCGCATGTAACAGGGCGCAGTTCGCAGGCCTCGGTAATGCTTGCCAAAGCCGGAAGGACGTCCGCGGAAGTCACGCGCGAGGATGTGCGAAGAGTATTTGCGACCGCACAGAGCATAACGCTCCCGCCCGACCGAAAGTTAATTTGCGCGGAGCGGCAGGAGTATGGCCTGGATGGGCAGGGCGGCATCCGCAATCCAGTGGGCATGGTTGGCTCCAAGCTGGATGTGAACGTCCATCTGATTACCGCTTCAACTATCGCGCACGATAATGTTGTGGCGGCGGCCAACCAGGCGGGCGTTTACGTTCACGATACGATCTTTGAGGCCATGGCGGCGGCGGATGCCTGCCTGACGGCCGACGAAAAGGAGCTGGGTGTGGCGCTGCTGGATATCGGCGCTGGCGCTTCCAACTTGATTGTGTACCGCGAAGGCAGCGTGCGCCACAGCAGCGTGATTCCGGTGGGGGGCGAGCATTTTACGAATGATGTTGCGGTCGGGCTTCGCACCCCGATCCCGGAGGCCGAGAAGTTGAAGATCGCCTGGGCCGGCCACGAGGAGGACGATTCCACTGAAAACATGCTGGAAGTGGCCAGCGTGGGTGAGCGTCCCTCCCGCACCGTGACCAGCACCATGCTGAAAGACATTCTGGAACCCCGCGCCATGGAGCTGCTGGAAATGGTGGAGGAAGAACTGGCGCGCGCCGGACTGGAAAAACAGATGGCCTCCGGCCTGGTGCTGACCGGAGGCGGCGCAAAGCTGGGCGGCCTGATGGCGATGGCGGAAAAGCGGCTGGAAGTGCCTGTGCGCCTGGGCCTGCCCGCGGGCCTGCAAAAAATGGGCGACCAGTTGCCTGACCCGGCCTACACCACGCTGGCCGGCCTTGTGATTCACGGCAACCGCCTTCGCCTGCTGCAAGGTGAAAAAGAGAGCAGTTGGATTGCCCGCATCCTTGGCATCCGCAGGGCCAAGGAAGCCTGAGAGGGCTTTGCCTTTTTTTCAGGTTTGACGGATTGCGAACGGTGCGCAAATATCGGGCCGGACCGTGCTGCCAGCGGCGGCCGCCAAGGAGTAACCATGAGCAACAACGGCGATGCAGTTGATCTTCGCGTGGACTTCACCGATGAAATCCGGCACGGCGCCCGCATCAAGGTGATCGGCATAGGCGGTGGCGGAGGCAATGCGATAAACCGCATGATTGCGGCGCGGGTGGAGGGAGTGGAATTCGCCGTTGCCAACACGGATATGCAGGCGCTTAAGGCGTCGCAGGCGCCGGTCAAGATTCAGTTGGGCGCCAAGCTGACCAAAGGCCTGGGCGCGGGCGCCAATCCTGAAATTGGACGGGCTGCGGCTTTGGAGGACAATGAAAAGCTGCTCGACGTGCTGGAAGGCGCCGACATGGTTTTTGTGACTGCGGGGCTGGGCGGCGGCACTGGCACCGGCGGCGCCCCCATTGTGGCGGGCCTGGCTCGGGAACTGGGCGCTTTAACGGTGGCCGTAGTCACCAAGCCGTTTGCCTTTGAAGGCAAGCGCCGCATGGCACAGGCCGAGCAGGGTCTTGGGGAGCTGAGCAAGAATGTGGATACTGTCATCTGTATTCCCAACGAACGCCTGATGCAGTTTGTGGACAAAGGAACCAGCTTTTTCGAAGCATTTCGCATTGCTGATGACATTCTGCGTCAGGGCGTGCAGGGTATTTCAGACATCATCACCATCACCGGCATCATCAATCGTGATTTTGCGGACATCCGCACCATTATGGCCGGCATGGGATATGCCGTAATGGGCACCGCAACGGCAAGCGGCGAAAACCGGGCCGTAGAGGCTACAAACATGGCCATTTCCAGCCCCTTGCTGGAAGACGCTTCCATCAACGGCGCGCAGGGCATTCTGCTGAATATCACCGGCTCCAGCAAATTGACGCTGCACGAGGTGCACGAGGCTTCCACAATTGTCCAGCAGGCGGCGGCGGAAAACGCCAATATTATTTTCGGCGCGGTCCACGATGAGTCCATGCGGGATGAAGTTAAGGTGACGGTGATCGCGACCGGAATCAAGTCCGACAAGTTTGGCAACGCCTACCAGCGCGCCGCGGCGGCGGCGGCCGGCGATAACCGCATGCAACAAAGCATTCGCAGCGCCGTTCAGCGCCGGGAACGCCCGGTTGCGGAGCCGGTGGTTTTGCGCGAATCGGCGCCGGTTGAGTTGCCGGTTGACGATCTGGATGTGCCTGCTTTCATGCGCCGGCATAAGCCGGACGCGTAGTAATCTCCGGTCAGCTCCCTCGGCCTTACGTTTAACGCAGGCCGGGCGGAAATTTGCCTTCTGGGTTGAAAGGCCATGGATATTTACGAAGAGATCATCAAGTTGCGCAGGGCTGGTCGTCACGGGGCCCTGGCCACCATCATTCAGGTGCAGGGTTCGGTGCCCAGCTTTGAAACTTCCAAGTTGCTTGTGCGCGATGATGGTTCCATCGTCGGCACGGTGGGCGGGGGTTGTGTTGAAGCCGACGTGTGGGCGGCGGCGCAGGACGTAATGCAGGAGGAACGCCCCCGCCGACTGCACTTTAACCTGAACAACAATCCCGATCAGGATACCGGCCTGGTGTGCGGAGGTTCGCTGGATATCTACATTGAGCCAGTGCTCGCCACGCCCACGCTTTACCTGCTGGGCGGAGGTCATGTTTCCAAAGCAGTTTCGCGCGTAGCCAGCATTGCCGGTTTTGAAACCGTGGTGCTGGATGACCGTAGCGGCTTTGCCAACGCTGAGCGATTTCCCGAAGCTGTTGCCACGCACGCCGGCCCGTGGCCCACTCTCTTTTCCGGCCTGCAGTTGAACAATTTCTCCTACATCCTGATCTGCACGCGCGGCCACCAGGGCGATCTGGAGTGTTTGCGCTGGGCTCTTACGACTCCGGCGCGCTACATCGGCATGATTGGCAGCCGCCGCAAGCGTATTGAGTTCGCCAAGGTTCTGGCGGCTGAAGGAACGCCGCCCGAAACGCTTGACCGCCTGCAGTCGCCTGCCGGGCTGGATGTGGGCGCGCTCACTCCCGAGGAAATCGCTGTCGCCGTTGTCGCACAAATGATTGCCGTGCGGCGCAATCATGGCGCCGGCGTGCCTGCGCCGGCTCTGCAGCATCACGCTTCACACTAAACCTGTGGATCAACCCCTAATCGCCGGACTGGTGCTGGCCGCGGGAGAGTCCTCCCGCATGGGGCAGGATAAGGCCCTGCTGCTCTATCGCGGCCGGTCATTCATCCGGAACATTCTTGACGCACTCGAGGCAGGCGGTATTGCTCAACGCATTGTTGTGCTGGGATGCCATGCGGAGCACATTCGCGCGTCGGCAGGGCTTGATTCCACCCAGGTTGTAATGAACACGGAGTGGCCGAAGGGGCAAACTTCTTCGCTGCAGTGCGGGCTGCGGGCGCTGGGGTTGAAAGCGGCTGAGGCGGTAGTACTCTGCCTGGTCGATCACCCCGCCATCACCCCGCAGGTCATCCGCCAGTTATGCCGGGCTTATGCCCACTCGCGCCCGCCGGTAGTGATTCCCACTTTCCAGGGCCGGTCCGGCCATCCGGTTCTGATCGGCAGCCAGCTTTTTGAAGCTATTCTTGCCCTGCCGCCCGGCGTTGGAGCCAACCAGCTTATTCGCCTCTACAGCGACGCCACCCGCCGGATTCAGGTGGGCGAACCGGGAATCCTTTTGGATATTGATGATCCGGCCGCCTACAACGCCCTGATTCAATCGCATCCCTGACCGGTCACGCCGTTTTGAGCTTTGCCACATCTATCCCGCGGACGGCAACTGCGGCCGCTTCAGGTGAAAATCGGTTTCCTTCTGGTAGGCGTGCGCAACGGCAAGGGCGTGGGCTTCCTTAAAAAGCCCGCCGATAAACGTGATGCTGCCGGGTGTGCCATCGGAATGAAATCCATTGGGCGCCACCACCGCGGGATGGCCGGTAAGATTGGTGAGCAGCAGATTCTTACCGCCGAACGAGGGCGCCAGGTACACGTCAAAGCCGGCCATCAGTTGTTCCATCTCCGTCATGACCAGCAATCGGAATCGATTGGAGCGGATGTATTCCACGGCGGGAATCAACTGCGCATCGCGGAATATGGTGGGCCAGGCATCCGGCCCCTGTTCGGTCAGCAGGCGGTCCTGGCCGCTTCGCGTCAGCTCGTCAAAAGCCGTTGCAGCCTCCGCGTTCAGAATGGTCTCAAGCGGATCGAGCGGATACTGATCCGGCAGCTTGATCGGCGTCAGAGCGAAGCCCTGATGGCGAAGCTGATCCAGCGTCTTCAAGTCGAATTGCTGCGCCTCACGCAAACGCGCCTTCTCCGCGTCGGTCTTGCCATGCGGGCTCCGATCCTCCTCAAAAAGCGCCTTCACGTAGCCCACGCGCAACAGGCGCGGATCGCCAGGGAAGGGCCATTCGTAGGGCTGGTCGAGCACGCTGGGGTCTTTCCCATCCGGTCCCTGGATGTGTTGGAAGATCAAGGCGCAATCTTCAGCAGAGCGGGCGATGGGGCCCAGCTTGTCCATGCTCCAGGAGAGCGCCATGGCCCCGTAGCGGCTTACGCGGCCAAACGTAGGCCGCAGCCCCGTGCAGCCGCAACGCGTGCAGGGCGAAATAATGCTTCCCAATGTTTCGCTGCCAATCGAGAAGCCTACCAGGCCCGCCGCCGTGGCTGAAGCGGGTCCGGCCGAGGAACCGCTGGAGCCTTGTTCCGGGTTCCAGGGGTTGCGCGTTTTGCCGCCAAACCAGACGTCTCCCATGGCCAGCGCTCCCAATGACAGCTTGGCCACCAGAGCTGCTCCGGCGTCGTTCAAGCGCCAGGCTACGCTGGCCGTTTCCGGGCGCATCTGTTTTTCGTACGGTTTTGCTCCCCACGTGGTGGGATAGCCAGGTATGGAAAGCAGGTCCTTCGCGCCCCAGGGTATTCCCTGCAGCGGCCCGTGATCGTGACCGGCCAGAAACTCGCGGTCCGCTCGCTCCGCCTCTTTCAGGCCCAGTTCTTCCGTATAATTAATCACGCACTTCAGAACCGGGTCGTACTGGCGCAGCCGCTTTAAATAAAACCCGGCCAGTTCTACCGCGCTCATCTTGCGATTGCGCAGCAGAACTCCAAGCTGGCGAATGGAAGCAAAGGCAATATCCTCGTCCGTATCCGGCAGTGCCGGCTCCGTACCCACAGCCGCCGGTTTGTTGGCCGCCTGCGTACGCTGCTTTGCGGCGAGAGCGGAGTTCTTCTCCATTGCCCAGCGCGGGCGCAGCGCCGCAGGGTCAAAAATCAGCGCTGGTATCACGCCGTTATCCAGCGGAATGGCGCGCAGTTTGGCAAACCCGGCCAATGTTTCATTGGCGCCGCCCAGCATCAACTTGCGCTGATCGTCGGTAAGCGAAAGACCGGTCACCCACTCCGCCTGTTCAATCATCTGGGATGTTACCGCGGGTCTCTCCTCCGCCAGGGCAACCAGAGTTCGTGCAAACAGGGGTGTAACACCGGCCATCGCGCTGATCGTGCGCAGCATTTCGCGGCGGGGCCACGCCCGCTGAGTCGCATTCATGAAATTCTCCTATTTGTGGAGACTGGGCTCTCCGGCGCCATCCGGCCGGGCGCCGCCTGCCCTGGAGCGTTAGGTTAGCAGCGCTGGGCCGATGTCCGGGCCTTTTCGGTGATCGCTGTGTACATTTCCGGACGCCGTCCCTCAATGCGGTTGAATTCCCATTCGTCGGGGACCCGCACCACGCGATTATCGTCAGTGGCGGCAATATCCACATCGCCGTAAAGGATGGCTTCTTCGATTTCTCCCAACTCTCCCAGCACCTGGCCGTTGTAATTCACAATTTGCGAATGGCCGGCAAACCGAAAGCCTCGTTCTTCGCCAATGCGGTCCGCGGCTACCACCACCAAATGGTTTTCAATCGCACGCACCTTGGGAATGTGCTGCCAGGAGTCGGAGCCGATGGGCCAGTTGGTGGGAATTGCCAGCACATTTGCGCCCCGCAGCTTTACCACCCGGCCGGATTCGGGAAAGCTGCAATCGTAGCAAATGTTCACTCCTACGCGCGCCAACGGAGTCTGGAACACCGGAAAAGGTTTGTCGCCGGGCGTGTCGAAGCGGTCTATGCCCAGACACAGCACATGCACCTTGCGGTGCGTTCCCAGAACGCCCTGCGGGCTGATGATTGCCGCGGCATTGTAGATGTTTTCCCCGTCGCGCTCCAGCAAACCCACCACGGCCGTTATATCCAGTTCGCGCGCCAGCGCGGCAATTTGACCGGTTGAGGGGCCAGGCACTGTTTCGCTTTCCGGCAGCGCCTCTTCATAGCTTTTAAAACAGTAGCCGGATAGCGCGCACTCCGGAAACACGGCCAAACGTGCTCCGGCGCGCGCCGCTGCTTCCAGGTGAGCCTGAATTCTTGCCAGATTTCCCGGCCGGTCAAAAATCTTTACGTCCATTTGCACTGCGGCAACTTTCATCCCATACCCCCAATTTTAAACTCTCTATTCTAGCAGCAATAGCCTGCTCTGATGCAGAAGCCCTTCATTGGAACCCGCGGCTGGGAGTGGGGGTGCCCGGACGTACCCGGAATCACCTCGCAGCGGTCACCGGTTTAGAACGGGGCGGCTTGTTGCCGTTTCCGCCTGCCGGAGTGGAATCGCTGCTGACGGCGCCGTCCGTTCTTTTCGAATGCTGCAATCTTCCATCAAATGGGGCAACTGGAGTTCGGGGCCTGTTGCAGCGGGGAAAGGACTATGCTAATTTCTGTGCACGTTTGATCAACCAACTAATGGTGTTCACAACGGGTTCAAGGCGAGGGGTGCATTGAGCGGGTCGCGAAGTGCAGGATTTGTGCAGCAGTTGGTTGTGGTGGCGCGGTGGGAGGCGACGCTTGCCTGCGCTTTGGTGTTAGGGCTTTGCCTCCCGGTCAAGTTGGACGCCCAGCAGCCTAAGGCCCTGCCCGAGGAAGCCATTATTAAGTTTCTGACCGCTCAGATCTACAGCGGGCGCATCGAAACGCTGGTGAAACAGCGTCATGTGGACTTTCAATTGACTCCCAACCTGGAGCAGCGGTTGCGATCCCTGGGCGCAACGAATGAACTGCTGGATACGCTCCGGGGCAACTACCAGCCGCCGTCGAAGCCTTTGCAGTTAGCGGAATTACCAGAGAGTGGCATCAACGCGGCAGCCTTGCCGGTACCGTTACCGGTAAAGCTGGTAACCGTGGCGGAACTGGCGCAACAGCATTACCTTCAGGGCCGTTCAGACGCCGCGGCATCCAAATGGGATGCCGCGGTGTCGCAGTTTGAGGAGTCTCTTCGCCTGGAACCCCGCGACGCCAGCGCGCACGAATGGCTGGGGCTGGCGTTGACCAATCAAGGCGACCTTGACGCGGCCATGAAGCAATTCAAAACCGTTCAGCAGATAAAACCGGATGACGCGGAAGGTTACAACGGCGCTGGCATTGTTCTTTACCGCAAGGGGGAACTGGACGGGGCCATTGCGGAATACAGCCGGGCCCTTAAGCTGGATATGACATCCGCGGCAATCCACAATAACCTGGGAACGGCGTTGAATAAGAAGGGCGATTTGGATGGCGCCATTCGGGAGTACGAGGAAGCGCTGCGTTTGGCCCCGCAGGATGGCAAAACCCACAACAATCTGGGCGTGGCATTAGCGGGAAAGAAAGACTGGCAAGGCGCCATTCACCAATACCGCGAGGCCATCAGGCTGGATGGCAAAGATCCTGTTGTGCTTTACGATTTGGGGCGCGGTTATGCGGCTGCCAATGACATACCCTCGGCTATCACGGTGCTAAACGACGCCATAGTACATGATCCGGGCATGGTTCAGGCGCACGCACTGCTGGCCAATCTGCTGAACCAATCGGGCTCCACATGGGATGCCTTTGCGGAATACGTAAAGACTGCAAAACTGGATCCGGCAGACGCCATGGCGCAGGGAAACGCAGGAACCATCCTGGCGCGGGAAGGCTGCTGGCGGGGGGCGGCAGAAAGGCTGCAGAAAGCGGCGGCGCTGCGCCCGGATGATCCCGCTCTGCATTCCAACCTGGGCTTGGCCTACGAGAATCTTGGTAACCTAAAGGGTGCGTTGGAGCAATATCAGACGGCGTTGAGCCTGGATGCAAGAAACAAGGAATATCGTAACGGTGTGCGCGAAACATCGCGTAGAGTAAAAAGACCCGGGCCGTTGACTCTGGAGGTTGAACCCCCGAGCTGCCGAACCTTGGCCTTGATGGCGGAGCAAGCCGAGGCCAGCCTGGCAAAAGGTGCGAACCCGGGTGAGTCCCCGGCGGACTCGGGAAGCCTATACTCCATGCCGGCGGCTACCTTCAAGCCTGCGCCACCTTATACTGAAACAGCCCGGCGAACCCGCGCCACCGGAATTGTGCGGCTGCTCGTGGTTGTAGACTCTGAAGGCGATCCCATCGAAGTCCGTGAGATTTCAAAAAGGCTGGGAGAGGGTTTGGATGAAAGTGCGATCAACACCGTTCGCAAATGGAAATTCAGCCCTGGCACCCTGAACGGAAAGCCAGTGCCGGCCAGTATTGAAGTGAAAATAAACTTTCAACTGTAAGGTGACAGGTCGCCGCGCCTTTCCAAGAGAAGTTTGCGATAACCGGGCGGTAAGGGTGTGAGCGCAGCGCCGGCGGAAAGAGTCGCGGCGACCCTTATGGCTTTCGCTGAGCGTGGCGGGGCAAAAGCTGAAGTCTCGAGTGAACAAAGCCAGTCTTCTGATGACCCGATTCTGGAACGATTTGCCTCCCCAGCCGCTGGCACGCTGGGCGGCGGCGGCGTTTACGTTCTGCATCTGGTCTCTGGTGATTTCAATCGCCGTAAACCAGATATTCCTGGGCCTTGCCGGTGTGCTTTACGCTGCGCATCTGCTGGCTGAAAAGCCGGGACGAATCATCTTCCCTCCGATCAGACTGCCCTTGATGCTCTACGTTCTGGCCACTGTAATTTCCATCTTCTTTGCGGAAAACCCTGCCGCGGGCGGATTTGAAATCCGCAAGATGACCCTGTTGTTGCTGCTGCTTTTCACCCCCAACCTGGTAGTGACGCGTGATCACCGGCGTCGTTTGCTGGAAGGTCTTTTTGCAGCGGCCAGTCTGGCAGCGCTGGTGAGCGTTTGGCAGTTTGTGCGTCAATATCGGGCTGCGCGCGCACTACACGCCCTGCCCATGTATCAGGCCATGACGTTCACGCGCATTACCGGTTTTATGGGCCACTGGATGAATTTTGGCGGACAGCAGATGCAGGTGTTTCTGCTTCTGCTTGCTTTTCTGCTGCTGGCAAAGGCGAGCGGCGGGATAGCCGCGGCGGGTGGTCCCGGGTCCCCGGCCGCGCATTGCCAAAACGCCATCCGCGCCGGAGCAGAGGGTCGGCTGGCGCGCGCCGGCTGGGGGGGCCTGCTGTTGATAGGCGTGTCGCTGGTGCTGAATTTTACGCGCGGGGTTTGGCTTGGGGTGCTGGCTGGCGCGGTACATCTGGTAAGCCGGTGGCGTGCCCGCTGGCTGCTGGCGCTGCCGGTGTTACTGGCGATTCTTTTTCTGGCATCGCCGGCGTTGCTCCGTAAGCGTCTGGAATCGTTCCTTCATCCTACTGCGGACCCTTCAATTGCCATTCGTTACGAAATGTGGCAGGCCGGGTTCAATATGATGCGGCGGCATCCCCTGACCGGCGTGGGACCGAATAATATATATGAGGTTTATCCGCTTTACGTCCCGCACGGGCGGGCCTTGCAGATTGGCTATCACGAACACCTGCACAATGACGTGATTCAACTGGGTGCAGAGCGCGGCTTGCCATGCCTGGCGGCATGGCTTTGGATGATGGGTGCGCTGGGGTGGCAATTTTGGAAGCGGGCGCGGGCAGGCGGCGGCTCTGCATGGGTGGCGGATGGGGCGTTTGCCGTATGGATGGCGTTTATGGTGGAAGGGTGCTTTGAATTCAACTTTGGCAGCTCACCGGTATTGATGGTCTTTCTGTTCGTGGCCGGCCTTCCCTTTGCGGCTCTGGATGGTGCGGTTGAAAAGCCGGAAGCAAGGGTTGAAGTTGGTGCAAGCCGGTAAGTCTGCCTGGGCTCGTCGCCTTTTATGAGCTGCAGGGGGTATATCAAATATCAGACTTTCGACTGGAAGTGCATCGATGACGGGAATCCGATTAGAGGGACAATCGGCGCTGGTTACGGGCGGGTCGCGCGGCATTGGAGCGGAGATCGTACGCCATCTGGCGGCCGCGGGGGCTTGCGTCACATTTAGCTACCATCGTGCTCGACAAGAGGCGGAAAAGCTGATTGCCACGAGCCCGGAGCGCCTTTTGGCGGTGCGGGCAGCGGTCGCGCTCCCCTCCGAGGCCAAAAACCTTGTAGGGAAGGCCGTGCGGCACTTCGGGCGCATCGATATTCTGGCGGCCAATGCGGGCATATGGAACTGGAAGGCGAGGCCAATTGAGAGAATAAGTGAGCGCGAGTGGGATGAGATGATGGCGGTAAACGTGAAAGGGGTTTATACGGTAATCCGGGAAACGGTGCCGCATATGATTCGCCAGGGTGGTGGCCGCATTATCGTAGTTTCTTCTACCGCCGGGCAGCGGGGAGAGGCTTTCCACAGCCATTACGGAGCTTCCAAGGGCGCCTTGATCAGTTTGGTGAAGAGCTTGTCAACGGAACTGGCGCCGCATCGCATTGCCGTGAATTGCGTGGCCCCGGGCTGGGTGGACACCGAAATGTGCCTGCCGGTTACGCGCGTTAGGAAGGAATACCGCGCGGCTTTGGCGGCTATTCCGATGGGCCGGTTTGCCAAACCAGAGGAGATCGCGCAGCCCGTACTGTTTTTGGCGTCAGACATGGCATCCTATATAACAGGTGAAATCTTGAACGTAAACGGAGGCAGTGTTCTCTGTGGCTAAGCCCTTGTTGTACCCGGACTGTTTGCGCGGCCCCCGCTGCGGCGCGGTGGTGGTTCTATTATTGCTGAACGTGGCTGCGGTTCTGCATGCCCAGACCCGCCCGCCGCTTGCTTCGCGCGTTGATCCCAAAGCCCAGGCCCTATTGGGGCGCGCGATCCAGGCGCTGGGCGGACCGGCCTTCCTGAACATGAAAACCCTGACCACGCACGGGCGCATCTTTTCCATTTCCGACGGTGTGACGCAGGGGTTTGTGATGTTCGACGCGGCGATGGAGTTCCCGGACAAAAGGCGCCTTTCATACGGTTTTGGTAAGAAGAAGAGTATCACTTTGATTAATCATGGCGAGCAGGGATGGGAGCTGGATCGTTACGGGATAGTGGAACAGAATCCTCGCCAGACAAAGGCCTGGGCAGAGGCCAACCACTTCAGCCTGGAGAACTTTTTGCGACTGCTTGTGCATGAGCAGGGAGTGCTGCTGCTTGCAGGCGGCCAGGACCTTGTAGACAATCATCCCGCCCTTATCGTGGAAATGGTGGATGCCAAGCAGGTGCAGATCAAGTTCTATATAAACAGCATGAATTACCTTCCCATTCGTCTGGCGTACAAGACGCTGAACCCAAAGACGCATGAGTGGGAGGAATATGCCGATTCGTATTCCGAGTATCGTGAGTTCGATGGAGTGCAGGTTCCCACGCACCTGATCCGCTACCTCAACGAGCATCGCGTGGCGGAAACATTTCGCATTTCCGCGAAGGTAAACGACGTATACCCGGCGGACTACTTTTCTCCTGCCCGCTAGTCCGGGCGGCATCTGTTATAATTGCAGGATTGGAGGATGCTTGAAGAACCAACCGACGGTCCGATCCACTACTATCCTATGTGTAAGGCGCAATGGGCAGTTAGCCATGGCGGGTGACGGCCAGGTAACTATGGGCGAAAGCATTGTTAAGCAGAAGGCCCGAAAGATCCGGCGCCTTTACAACAACAAAGTGCTTGCAGGGTTTGCAGGCAGCACGGCCGACGCCATGTCTTTGGTAGACCGTTTTGAGAAGAAGCTTGAGGAATTCCACGGCAATTTAAGCCGTGCCGTTGTAGAACTGGCCAAAGACTGGCGCACGGATCGTGCCCTGCGCCATTTGGAGGCTCTGCTGCTGGTTGCGGACGACAAGAACACCTACCTGGTAAGCGGCAATGGCGATGTTATTGAGCCTGATGACGGGATTGTGGCCATTGGCTCCGGTGGCACGTATGCGCTGGCAGCGGCCCGCGCTTTGTTCCAGAACACCCAGATGGCTGCAAAAACCATCGTTGAAAATGCCATGCAGATCGCCGGGGAGATTTGCATTTTCACCAACCGGAACGTAGTGATTGAGGAGCTATAAGGCGGGCACGGAGGCAGGAATGCCGCGTCGCCTGCAGGAAATCCATATGGTCTTTTACTTGCCGGAAAGCATTGAGAATGCCACCACGATTGAAGAGATGACGCCGCGGCAGATAGTGGCGGAACTGGACAAGTATGTGGTTGGTCAGCCTGAGGCGAAGCGCTCAGTTGCTGTGGCGTTGCGTAACCGGACACGACGGCAAAAACTCTCTGAGGATCTGGCGGAAGAAATTCTGCCTAAGAACATCATCATGATTGGCCCTACCGGTGTGGGCAAAACTGAAATTGCCCGCCGTCTTGCCCGCCTGACCAATTCCCCTTTTATCAAAGTGGAAGCTTCGCGCTTTACCGAAGTGGGTTACGTAGGGCGCGACGTGGAGTCGATGATTCGCGACCTGGTGGAGATTGCTATCGACATGGTTCGCGACGAAAAAGTGAATGAGATTGCGGACAAGGCAGAGCAGAGCGCGGAGGAACGATTGCTGGATCTGCTGCTGCCGCCATCGAATGCTGCGAAAGGCGAGAACACTTCAGCACAGGAATTGGAGCGCCAGCGCGAACAGTATAACCGCACACGTGAGAAGCTCCGTGCCCAGTTGCGTGAGGGTAAGCTGGATGAACGGCAGGTGGAAGTAGACGTGCGGGAGCGCAGTTTTCCCGCGTTTGAGGTCGTCTCCTCGCAAGGCGTGGAGGAGATGGATATCAACATTAAGGATATACTTCCGGGTTTGTTCGGCCAGCGGTCCAAGAAGCGCCGGATGGCGGTTGCGGAGGCCATGGAATACCTGATTCAGGAAGAAGAAAACCGCATGGTGGATATGGAACAGGTTACGCGCATCGCGGTGGAAAGGGCGGAACAATCGGGTATTATTTTTGTGGATGAAATTGACAAGATTGCCGGACGCGAGCAGGGCCATGGGCCCGACGTGAGCCGTGAGGGCGTGCAGCGCGATATTTTGCCTATTGTTGAGGGCACCACGGTTAACACCCGGTACGGCATGGTGCGCACGGATCATATCCTCTTCATCGCCGCGGGAGCTTTCCATGTCAGCAAGCCTTCGGACCTGATTCCGGAGTTGCAAGGCCGGTTCCCGATTCGCGTGGAATTGCACTCACTGACTGTTGATGACTTCATCCGTATCCTGAAGGAGCCGAAGAGTGCGTTGGTAAAGCAATACACGGCGTTGCTGGAGACCGAAGGGATTAAACTCGCCTTTACAGATGAAGCTCTCGAGGAGATTGCCCGCTTCGCGGCAGTGGTGAACGACCAGACGGAGAATATAGGCGCCCGGCGGTTACACACCATCATGGAAAAGCTGCTGGATGAGATTTCCTTCGAGGGACCGGATTTGAAGAAGAAGAACGTGCGCATTGATAATGCGTACGTGCAAAAGCAGCTTGCTGACATCGTGAAGAACCAGGACCTGAGCCGGTATATTCTGTGAGTCTTCCTGCCTTTCGAGCTCATCTCAGGGCCATTCGCTCTGTCATCGGGGACCTCCACCTTATCCCCCTTGTTTCGTTCCTCGCTCTACTCCTGCTGGTTGGTTGCGCTGCGGAAAGCCCGCCCCGCCCTCCTCGCTTGCAGCGCCCGCAAGCCATAAAAGACGTTGCCGCCCGGCAAATAGGCCGCACCCTGCGCGTGACTTTTACTTTGCCTCAGCATGCCGCGGACGGCAGGACCTTGACCAAGCCGATGGATGCATGGATATTTCGTGAAGTCACAACCACCGGGCAAAAGGCTCCCAAAGCGTTCGTGGCCGGTCAACCTTGGGTCAGGCTGAGTTCCGCCCAATTAGACACATTAAGGCAGGGCGCTTCGGTTACTTACGGTCACACTCTTAGCAGCGAGCGTTATAAGGAGTTGACGGGCGCGCGCGTCCGTTTCATGGTACAGGCGTTGACCTGGGGCTTTCGACACCGCGCGCGTGAAAGCGACCCTTCTAATGTGGCGACACTGGACTTGCAGGATGTGACGGTGCCTGCCGATGGTCTGAGAGTAATCGTCAGGGAAAAATCGCTTCTGTTGAAATGGAACAAACCGGAGAACACACTAACGGGCGCTGCGGCGCCTGCTGCAATGCAGTACAATGTGTATCGCAGTCTGACCGGAAAGGCTCACTCGTTTACACGAGTCGGGACCGTGCACCAAACTGAATTCCAAGACCGGAACTTTGTCTTTGGCCGCGCTTACTATTACCGCGTCCGCGCCGTGCTTCCCGACGGAAATGGTTCTGTTGAGAGCGATGACTCAAACCTTGCCACCGTCGTCCCGCGCGACGTCTTTCCGCCCATCCCGCCCGAGGGTGTTAAAGGGATCGACACGGGCCGTGGAGTTGAAGTGGTTTGGAAAGCGAACCTGGAGCCGGACCTGGCCGGATATTACCTTTACCGCAGGGAAGAGGATGGGAAACCGGTGCGTCTGAATGCTGAACTGCTCCGCACGCCCGTATTCCATGATACGAGCGCCAAAACGGGCAGAAGGTATGAGTACTGGGTAACTGCCGTGGACCTTTCGGGCAACCAAAGCTCGCCGTCGATACCGGTGGAGGTTGAAACCCGTTGAAAGATTGCGTCAAGCCTCTGAAAGATTGCGCCAAGCCTCTACAGGACTGTTGGAGTAAGATAACAGAAAGTATCAGGTAACCTGTGGCGAGTTAAGCGGCGCGCGGCGCGATTATTAAGAGGGACTGAGCCATGAAAATCTTCCTTGACACAGCCAATCTGGATGAAATACGCAACGCGCATGCGATGGGATTACTTGACGGAGTAACAACCAACCCAAGCCTGATTGCCAAAGAGAATGCCAACTTCGAAAGACGTATCATTGAGATTTGTGAGATCGTACAAGGGCCGGTAAGCGCTGAGGTAACCTGCACGGATGCGGATGGCATGTTCAAACAAGGGCTGCAACTTTCCAAGCTGAGCCCCCATGTGGTGGTAAAAGTACCCATAACCAGGGATGGTCTGCGCGCTGGCCGCCGCCTTATTAAGGAGGGCATTCGAGTGAATGCGACGCTTTGTTTTTCTCCTGCGCAGGGGCTGCTGGTGGCAAAAACAGGAGCTACCTACGTAAGCCCTTTCCTCGGGCGGCTGGATGACATAGCTCACGTAGGCATGGATCTGGTGGGTGACTTGGTGACTATTTACAGGAACTATGGCTTCAGGACCCAGGTTCTGGCCGCCTCACTCCGTCATCCTCTCCATGTGGTTGACGCTGCCAGGACCGGAGCGCACGCCGCCACTATGCCCTTCAAAGTGTTTGAACAGCTTTTCAATCATCCGCTAACCGACCGCGGTCAAGATCAGTTCTTGAAGGATTGGGAGAAAGTGAAAGCGCTGTGACAATTCACTCGCGTGAAACCTGGATGCTGGGTTCTGCAGTGGCTCTTATGGTCGTCGCGCTCAGCTCCGTTGTGGCCGTCCGCCTGGTGAAACGCTGGCGTGCCAAAAGCCCGGAGGAGATCGAGCGGCTGCGCCGCCTCGATGTGAACCGCCGCGGACGAATAACGGCGGCCAAGATTGTAGACTTGATTGAGCGCCAGGAGCACGCCCGGGCTTCGAGGCTTGTCTTTTACAAGTACGAGGTCTCCGGGGTTACCTACGAAGCTGCGCAGGATGTGGCCGGATTGCCGGGCATCAATTTGTCTTCACTGGCTGTTCAGGGGCTCACGTCAAGCGTCAAATACGATCCCCGCAAGCCGACGAATTCCATTATTGTTTGTGAGGAGTGGTGCGGAGTGCCTATGGAGCCAGACGCCGCGGCGCGCACAAGTACCACGCCGTCTGCGAGTGCCGAGTCCGCCTTACCCCAGTCCTATGAGTCTTAACAAAACAATTGAAGAATTGCGCCGCAGGCAGGCACAGGCGGAAAGCGGCGGCGGCGAAGAGCGACGCTCACGGCAAAACGCCGAAGGCAAGCTGACAGCCCGCGGTCGATTGGATCTGCTGTTCGATTCCGGCAGCTTTGAGGAGATGGATAAACTGGTTGAGCACCGCTGCCAGGATTTTGGCATGGACCGGCAGCGGATTCCGGGCGATGGAGTGGTGACCGGCTTTGGCCGCATCAACGGGCGCCTGGCATACGCTTTTGCTCAGGATTTTACAGTTTTCGGCGGATCACTTAGCGAGGCGAATGCGGCAAAAATCTGCAAGGTGATGGACCTGGCGATGAAGGTGGGCGTCCCCATGATTGGCCTGAATGACTCGGGAGGGGCGCGGATTCAGGAAGGCGTGGCCTCGCTCGCCGGCTATGCGGATATTTTTCTGCGCAACACTCTGGCCTCAGGCGTCATTCCTCAGATTTCGGCGGTGATGGGCCCCTGCGCGGGCGGCGCTGTGTATTCGCCGGCCATTACGGACTTCACGCTGATGGTTGACCGGACGAGCTACATGTTTGTTACCGGTCCCGACGTAATCAAGACTGTGATGCATGAAGAGGTGACCAAGGAAGATCTGGGCGGGCCGATGACACATAACGCCGTGAGCGGTGTGGCGCATTTTCTTGCCCACGATGACGAGGACTGCCTGGCATTGATTCGTGAACTGCTCACTTTCTTGCCTCAGAACAACCATGAGGACCCGCCGCGGGCCGAAACCTCCGACTCATCCGGCCGCCGCGATGACGCATTGGACACACTGGTGCCGGCTGAATCAGACCGCCCTTATAACATTAAGGATCTGCTGCATCGCGTCGTCGATGAGGGAAACTTTCTTGAGGTCCAGCAGCACTACGCAAGGAATCTGGTTGTGGGCTTTGCCCGCCTGGGCGGCAAAAGCGTGGGAATAGTGGCCAATCAGCCGGAGGTGCTGGCGGGGTGCCTGGACATTGACGCCTCGGTCAAAGGAGCGCGCTTCGTGCGCTTTTGTGACGCCTTCAACATTCCGCTGATCACATTTGAAGATGTTCCGGGATTTCTGCCCGGCACACGGCAGGAGTTCGGCGGCATTATCCGGCACGGCGCCAAGCTGCTTTTCGCATTTGCTGAGGCCACGGTACCCAAGATCACAGTAATCACCCGCAAAGCTTACGGCGGAGCCTACTGCGTAATGTCCTCAAAGCACATCCGCACCGATGTGAATCTGGCTTATCCGACGGCAGAGATTGCGGTGATGGGAGCGGAAGGCGCGGCCAACATTGTTTACCGCCGCGAATTGCAAAAGGCTGATGATCCGGAAAAGATGCGGGCGGAAAAAATTGAAGAATTCCGCCAGAGATTTGCCAATCCTTATATTGCTGCTGAGCGCGGCTACGTTGACGCTGTCATCCGCCCCCGCGACACCCGGCCCAAGCTGATCCGCGCCCTTGAAATGCTTGAGACCAAGCGCGATGTTCTGCCGCCCAAAAAGCACGGTAATATCCCCCTCTGACCGCCCCGGGAGATATCGTCCAGGCAGCCGCGAATCGCACCACCCGCTGCCCAAGCCAACTTTTCAGGCACGCCTTTACGCGACCTGCGCTCGAAGCAGCCCCTGCGCGGTCAAAACATTTTCCAGCCGCGCTCGATTTTCCGGCTTTAAAGGCACCATAGGCAAACGGTACACTTCCTCAATCATGCCCATCATGGCCAGTGCCGCTTTAACCGGTATGGGGCTGGTTTCGATAAAGTTCACGTGCATCAGCGGCAGCAGGCTATAGTGCAGCTTGCGAGCTTCCTCGTAGCGGCCATCCATCAGCAGTTGGGTCATGCGGCTCATGGGGCCGGGGACTTCGTTGGAGGCAACGGATATCACTCCGCAGCCGCCCAGCGTCATCAAAGGGAAAGTGAAGGCGTCGTCGCCGGAAAGCACCCGGAAGTCTGCCGGAACAGTGTGCAGAACTTCCATCTGCTGCGTAATGTTTCCCGAGGCCTCTTTGATGCCAATGATGTTTGCAACCTGCGCCAGACGCGCCACGGTTGCGGGCTCAATATTCGAGGATGTGCGGCCGGGGACGTTATAAAGCACCACGGGCAGAGTGGTGGCGCCGGCAATGGCCTTGAAATGCTGAAAGAGGCCTTCCTGGGTGGGTTTATTGTAGTAGGGCGCTACGGAAAGCAGCCCGTCCACTCCCAGCCCTGCCACCTCACTTGCCAGCTCTTCGAGTTTGCGGGTGTTATTGCCACCCACCCCTGCGATTACCGGCAGCCTGCCGTTTGCTTCCTCCACCGTAACCCGGATGACGCGCAAGTATTCGTCGTGATCCAGCGTGGGCGTCTCACCCGTTGTGCCGCACGGCACCAGAAAGTGGATCCCCTCGCGGATCTGGAACTGGATGAACCGCCGCAAAGATGCATCATCAATTGTGCCGTCACTGCGGAAAGGAGTTACCAGCGCCGTGCCGCAGCCGCGAAGATCGAGAGCCATGTTGCCTCCTGCCCCTTATGGACTTTACTCGCCTGCACACGCTTCGGGTCCTCCTGGCAGCGCCTTCCAGCCATGTCTGCCAGGCAACCTTTCAGCGGGCTATGCATGGCCGCTGAATTGCGCCGCGATCACTTCTGCAAAAGTGTATAGACCCTTCCGGCCAGCCACCCAACGAGCGGCGTGCAACGCGCCCTCGGCAAATCCCTGGCGGCTGCGCGCGTCGTGCTGCAGCGAAACTGTATCGCCTTCGGAATCAAACACCAGTTCGTGCGTGCCGGGCACATAGCCGCCGCGGACGCTGCTGACCGCTAACGGCTGCGATGCGCTGAGGCGTTCCACGCGTTGCTTTAATTCCAGAGCGGTGCCGGAGGGAGCATCCTTCTTGAAGCGGTGATGGGTTTCAGAGATGTACGGACTGTATTGGGGAAAAGCGGCAAAAATTTGCGCAGCAGCCTCCGCCACCCGGTAAAAAAGCTGCACGCCGATCGAAAAATTGGCGCCGTATACCATTCCGATGCCGGTCTGTTGCACCAGATTGCGCACCTCCTCCAGGTGCTGGTGCCAGCCTGTCGTTCCCACCACCAGATTGCAGCCCATGCTGGCGACGCGACGCATGTTATCCAAAACCACATCGGGCGCCGTAAAATCGATGCAAACCTCAGCACCTTCGAATGCGTGGGCTGTAATGCCCGCGCCGCCCGCGTTGTTGAATTCATCCAAAACGGCTCGCACGGCAAAGCCGCGCTCCGGCGCCAGCTGTTCAATCAGCCGGCCCATCTTGCCGTGACCCAGCAATACCAATTGCATGGCGGCGGTGTTATTCATCATGGTTGCAGCCGATCAAGCGATTAATCCAGCAGACCTTCGGTCTTCATCAATTCGGCATTCAGCAATGCAGCCCCCGCCGCGCCGCGAATCGTGTTGTGGCTGAGAGCCGTGTACTTGAATTGTAACACTGGGCAGGTTCGCACCCGCCCCACGACGGTTGCCATCCCATGCCCTTCGTTCACGTCAAACTTTACCTGCGGGCGGTCGTGCTCATCTCGCACTACTATCGGGTGCTTGGGAGCTGAAGGCAGGTTTCGTTCCTGCGGTGCGGAGCGGTATTTGCGCCAGACTTCTTTAAGGCCTTCGACCGTGGCTTTGGTCTTCAGAGCCACGGAAATCGACTCCGTGTGTCCGTCTTCCACCAGCACGCGGTTGCAATGTGCGCTAACCACCAATTTTGCGGCCTGCACCCGGCCATCCAGAAACTTCCCCAGCAGCTTCTGGGTTTCGCGTTCTACTTTGTCTTCCTCCCCGGAGATGTAAGGAATCACGTTGCCCATAATATCCAGCGTGGGCACGCCAGGGTAACCCGCACCGGAAACTGCCTGCATGCTGGTCATCAGCACTTTGTCAATCCCGAAGGCCGCCTCCAGCGGCGCCAGCGTCATCACCAAACCCACTGTGGTGCAGTTGGGATTGGTAACGATCATCCCCTTCCATTGGCGATTGGTCCGCTGAACCTCAATCAGCCCCAGATGATCGGCATTCACTTCCGGAATCAGCAGCGGCACGTCGGCCTCCATGCGGTAATTGGAGGAGTTTGAAACCACCACGTGCCCGGCACGCGCAAATTCCTTCTCCACCTCGCCAGCTATCTTGGAATCCAGCGAAGCAAAAACCAGCTTGGGAGAATGCCCGGTGCGGCACTCGTGTACAGGCATTTCGCGAACGCTGGCCGGCATGGCGTCTCGTAACCGCCAGGAGCACGCCTCGGCGTAGGACTTGCCCGCGGAGCGGTCTGAAGCACCCAGCCAGCGGAGTTCAAACCATGGGTGGTTCTCCAGCAGGCTCACAAAGCGCTGCCCCACCATGCCGGTGGCTCCCAGAATGCCTACTTCAATTTTTTTGTTCATCGCAGTAATTCTTGCGCCCTTTCTCTCAAACCATATCGTTGGCTGCAAAATTCAAATCCTGGTTTTCCGTTTCGTTCCGGCAGCGGCTTTTCAGTTCCCGCACCAGCCGGCAGTAATGGCCAACTGCTTCCTCCAGTTCCGCTTTGGCTACCCTTTCATGGTCCGTATGCGCCACGTGAATGGAACCGGGACCGATCAGCAGCGGCAATCCCCAGCGCGTCAGTGAGGGCAAGTCCGTGGTAAAGGCCACCACGCTCGTAGCAAACCCGTCCACACATTCCATTTGCATCGGAGGGGTTTCCCGGACAAACTCACACTCGCAGCGTCCCGCCACAACGTCTTCCACCTTGCTCCGCAACGGCCGCTCCCCTGGCGCCTGCGGAACGGTACGTACCAAGACTTGTGCAGTTGCCCGGTCGGGCACCACGTTGGCCGCTCGACCGCCCGCAATCAACCCGATATTCAGCGTGGCCTGGCCCAGCAATGGGTCGTGGGGCAGAGGCATCCTGCGCAAATCCGCCAGAACATCCAGCAGCTTGTCGATAGCGGAAATCCCGAGGTGAGGATAAGCGGAATGCGCCATCCTTCCGTTGGCTTGCAGATCAATCCGCAGGATTCCCTTGGAACCCAGCGCCAGCCTGTTTTCCGTGGGCTCGCCGTTCACCATATACTGCGTTCCGCGCGGTGATAAGTTCGCCGTGGCGGCGCCGTCGCTGATCGTTTCCTCGCCCACCAGCAACATTACGCCAAAACCCCGCACGCCCTCCTGCAGAAGTTGCCTGGCGGCCATGATCTGCGCTGCGGCAATGCCCTTGGCGTCGCAGGCGCCGCGACCGTAAATGCAGGCCTCATCTTCGGATGAAGGCATAAAGGGCGGCACCGTATCCAGATGAGTACTCAACACCACTTGCGCCTTGCCTTGAAGCGCCAGCAAATTGGCCCGCCCCGGCGACACCGGCATGACTTCAACAGCAAGGCCGAGGCGCGCCAGATAATCGCCGGCAAACTGAACCACTTCGGCCTCGTTCCCTGTGACGGAATTAATGTCTACCAGTTGGCGAGTTAGAGCGAACAAATCCTTTGATGCTCCGGAGATTGGCATGATTTCTTTACGGATTTCGCGTGAAGCGCGGCAAATTGAGCTCGGACGCAACACGAAAACGGCCAGGGTTATCACCACTGCCTGTCAAAATTACTAGTATAAACGGTATCCCACTTGGGAAATAAGCGTCAAGCTTTCAGCTTGCCACAATAGCAATGAGAAGACTGCCATACTCCGGGCCTGACAATCATTCTCTAAGGTCCTGGGAGAAGTCTCCGCAGCTCCTGCCGTGAACGGGCTTCACCTGAATAGGCATTCGGCGCGGCAGGTTTGGAGCTTAATGGGCGCCATAGATGTGATACAGAGTCCAGTAAACCAGGACGCCAGTGACGGAAACGTAGGCCCAAATGGGAAGAGTCCAGCGTGCAATGCGGCGGTGCAGGTCAAAGCGCTGCAGCAGAGCGCGGCGCAAAGTAATAATGACCAGTGGCACGATGGCAACCGCCAGAATTGTGTGGGTAGCGAGCAGAGTAAGGTACAGTGCGCGGGCGGCGCCCTGGCCCGGAAATCGGGTAACGCCGTGGTGGGCGTGGTACCATAAGTAGCAAAAGAGAAACAGGGTGGAGGATCCAAGCGCGCTGATCATGCAGGCACGATGGGCGGCGACCCTTTTCCTGCGGATGAAATAGTACCCCAGGCCCAGCAGCAAGGCGCTGGTGGCGTTCAGGATCGCGTCTATTCCGGGGAAATCAATAATTGGGGTCAAGGTTTGGAAAGCCGAAGTGCTTCAGGCCGCGATCTTATCCGCCATCATCAGCACAAAGACCAAGGGCAGGTAAATAACGGACACCAGCACCAGTCGTCTTGCCAGCATATTGGAACGCCGCCAGGCCATTTGCAGGGCGTAGATGGCAAAGGTAATTCCCAAGGCAGCGGTGCAAACCATGTAGAGGATGCCCGCCTGCCCCAACCAGCTTGGAATCAAGCTGGCCGGCAGCAGTAGCAGCGAAAAAAAAACGATTTGCAACGCCATTTTGCGCCCTTCAACATCGTGGGCAGGAAGCATTCGGCATCCGGCGCGAGCGTAATCTTCACGGTACATCCAGGCAATGGCAAGAAAGTGTGGAAACTGCCACAGGAACAAAATGGAATAAAGCACCCAAGCCTCCGCGCTCAGGCTGCCTCGTGCTCCAGCCCAACCGATAAGCGGCGGCATGGCGCCCGGGAAAGCACCCACCAGAGTGCATAACGCGCTGCGGCGCTTAAGTGGAGTATAGAAGGCCAGATACGTAACAAGGGTAAGCAGGGCCAAAGCGCTGGTGAGCAGATTGACCGTAAGAGCCAGATAGGCGCCGCCGGCAAAGGCGAGCAGCAGCCCAAAAGTCAATCCTTCAGCAGGGCGCAGGCGGCCGGAAGGCAACGGACGCCTCGCGGTGCGCCGCATCAGGGCATCTGAATGGCGTTCGAAATACTGGTTGAGCGTGCCGGTGCCACTGGCAACCATCAGTGTTCCCAGCAGAGTGTGGATGAGGCGAGCCAGAGGTATGGCCGCAGGCGACCCAAGGTAGAAGCCCACCATGGTGCTGACCAGCACCAGAAAATTTACCTCGGGCTTGGTGAGCGTCCAGTAATCAGCGATTTTTTGCCGCCACGGCGGCGCCGTGCTTTGGCGGATAGCGGAGTGAACCTGATCTTGTAAGCCCACGGCCATAATAAAGAAAACGGAAGAAAGGCCCGGCAGCCACCGGCCTTAGTCTGCTTGACCAGCCTCAAGGCATTGCGTGACTGGCAGGCGCAGCCACCCGGGCCTCATCGCAGAGTGAGCCTGGAGGATTGCTGCGGTTGAACCTGCGATTTCGGCTCCACGCCAAGCCTAGGATGGCGCTAAAGAGTGCCAGGGGCGGAAAAAGCAATACCAATATCCCGTGACGCAGTGCAGAGATTCCCGCAGCTTGTTGCGCCGCCGCATTGTTGTAGCACATGGCGCATCCTTGTGCAAAAGATAGCGCGCTGCTAAATAACAGACTCAAGAGCAAAGCCCCGGCCTTTCTAACTGGAGGAAAGATTCTCTCAAATAACGCCATGAATGGTAAGTGTACTCATTTAATGCGCCGGCTGTAAAGCGAAACGAAAGGCCGGAAAACGCCTTGGCGTGAAGACCAATAACCAGCCTGAGGCGTGCGGTTCCCGACCGGTTTTTGGGTACACTTCAGGCGCAAAGCACGAAAGCAGTTCAGCCGGGTGAGAGTGTTCATCCGGCTTTCAGCAACGGCCGCGATGCGGTGTAATATGATTGTTGAGCTTTCACATCTTCGATTCCCGAAGGAGCGTTCTACAATGAGCACGGCGCCCGGCTTATCCTCCAGCCATGCAACTTTGGTGAATGAAATCCGGAAGCACTTTCCCGCCCTGGAGCGCTGGCACAATGGACACCCCGTGGCCTATTTTGACGGCCCGGGCGGAACGCAGACTCCAAGGGCTATTGTTGAAGCAGTCTCCGATTATCTTTATCATCATAATGCCAACACTCATTGGGCTTATCCATCCAGCTCCGAAACCGACGCCATCCTGCAAGGTGCACGGCAGGCAATGGCGGACTTTTTGAATGCCGACGCTGCGGAAATCGTATTCGGCGCCAATATGACCACGCTCACTTTTCACCTGGCGCGGGCGCGGGGGCGGGGCTATGGGCCGGGCGATGAGATTTTGATTACGGAGTTGGATCACCACGCCAATGTGGGTCCGTGGCAGGCGATTGCCAAGGAGCGTGGCCTGAAGCTGCGCACCGTACCTTTGAAGGTTGAAGAGGGTGTGCTGGATTGGAGCGCTCTTGAGCGTCTGCTCAACAGCCGCACGCGGCTGGTGGCGATGGGAGCCGCGTCCAATGTGCTGGGCACTATTAACGCCGTGGAGAAAGCAGCAGAAATGGCGCATCACGCAGGCGCCTTGATGTTTGTGGATGCGGTGCACTATGCGCCACACGCCCTGGTGGACGCGCGGGCGTGGAACTGCGACTTCGTGGCTTGCTCCGCCTATAAATTTTACGGGCCGCACGAAGGCGTGCTGATGGGGAAAAAGGATTTGCTCAACTCGATCGATTTTCCCAAGCTGCAGCCGGCGCCCGGCGCGGCTCCTGAAAATGCGGAGACCGGAACGCAGAATCACGAAGGCATTGCCGGTGTGGCGGCGGCCGTGGATTTTCTGGCGCATTGGGGCCAGGGCAACACGCGGCGCGAGCGGCTGCGCTCCGCCTACTCTACGCTGCACGCCGCCAGCCAATCACTGTTTGCCACTCTCTGGAATGGCTTAAAGGCGATTCCGGGCGTGCGCCTTTATGGCCCGCTGCTGGATTCGCCGCGCACCCCTACGGTTTCGTTTCTGGTGGACCGTGTGGCGTCATCTGAGGTGGCCCGCCGGCTGGCTGAGCGGGCAGTTTTCTTATCGCATGGAGATTTTTACGCAACCACGGTGATCGACCGGTTGGGATTGGGCGCTGAAGGATTGGTGCGCGCCGGCTGCGCTTGTTACACCACGCCGGAGGAAGTCAATCGCCTGCTGGAGGGAGTGGCGGCCGTCGCCCGCGGCTAAGGCGCCCGGTCTGCTTGCGGAGCAGACAGGGCGCGGTTAAACTGAATTGTCCGCCCTTGAATCCGCAATCATACGCATGCCAGGAGGCTTCACAATGTTACCGCCAATTCGCCAGGAGTGGGTTAGCAAGCGCACGGGGCCCGTGGTGACGCAAATGCACTATGCGCGCCAGGGTGTGATCACCGAGGAGATGGAATACGTTGCCCGCCGCGAGCGTTTGACGGCGGAGACCGTTCGGGAAGAAGTGGCAAAGGGCCGCATGATTATTCCAGCGAACGTCCGCCACACGGAGCTTGAGCCAATGGCAATTGGCGTTGCGGCCAAATGCAAAATCAATGCCAATATTGGCAATTCCTCGGTCAGTTCAAACATTCAGGAGGAGCTGGATAAGCTGGCCACTGCCGTAAAGTACGGCGCCGATACGGTAATGGATCTTTCTACCGGGGGCGACATCCATCACATCCGTGAGGCGGTGCTGCGTCACAGCCGCGTGCCGGTGGGCACGGTGCCTATCTATCAGGCATTGACCCGCGTCGCCCGCGTGCGCGAACTGACTCCGCAAATCATGCTGGAAGTGATTGAGGAGCAGGCGGCGCAGGGTGTGGATTACATGACCATCCATGCCGGCGTGCTGCGTGAGCACGTTCCCCTGGCCACGCGCCGGATAACCGGCATTGTAAGTCGCGGCGGCGCCATCATGGCTCAATGGTCAGTCGAAAATAACAAGGAGAATTTCCTTTACGAAAACTTTACCGGCATCTGCAGGATTTTCCAGAAGTATGACGTATCGTTTTCGCTGGGCGATGGGTTGCGCCCGGGCTGCCTGGCCGACGCCAGCGATGCCGCGCAGTTTGCCGAGCTGAAAACGCTGGGCGAGCTCACCCGCAAGGCGTGGGAATATGACGTGCAGGTGATGATTGAGGGCCCCGGTCACATCCCGATGGACCAGATCAAGCTGCAGGTGGATAAGGAAATTGAGATGTGCCACGAAGCGCCGTTTTATACCCTGGGACCGCTGGTTACCGACATTGCGCCGGGCTACGACCACATCACGTCTGCCATCGGCGCGGCGATGATCGGCTGGCACGGCGCTTCCATGCTTTGCTACGTGACTCCCAAGGAACACCTGGGATTGCCCAACAAAGACGACGTGAGGCAGGGGATTATCGCCTATAAGATCGCCGCTCATGCCGCGGACGTTGCCCGCCATCGGCCCGGAGCCCGCGACCGCGATGACGCTCTGTCCTACGCCCGCTTCCTGTTTGACTGGGAAAAACAGTTTAACCTGTCGCTGGATCCGGAAACCGCACGCTCGATGCACGACGAAACGCTGCCCGATGAGTTTTACAAGGAGGCAAAATTCTGCGCGATGTGCGGCCCCAAATTCTGTTCCATGAACACCAGTCAGGTGCTGGAACAGCACATGGGCATTACGCAGACGCAGCGGCAAGAGAAGTTTGTCGAATTGCTGGCGCGTGTCAACGGGTAACGCACCCGCCGCCTGCTTCGCGGGCGCAGATGGCAGCCCAGTTTTGCCGCGTGTTACCCGCGGGGCGGTCACAGACAACAGGCCTGAAATTCCAGGCGGCGCTTCTTAAAGCTGCTTCCCGGATTTGGAGCTATCGCGCTCTCAGTTGCTTTTGTTGGGTGCGGGCTGGCTTGGGCCTGGACCGGGCTTTCCACCTGGAGCTACAGCCCCGGAAGCGCCTCCGAATTGTGCACAAGGATTCCCACCGTCGCGTCTGGCCATGCCCCGGCCTCCACCGCGATTATTCTGGCGCAGGCACTGCTGCATCCCCTGCCGCTGCTGTGCCGTAAGCTGACCCATCATTTGCGAGCGCATGGATTGACGAATCTGGCGAATCTTCTCCATCCTTTGCTGTTGTGTAAGCGAGGAATCGGTGCAGGCAGACCGCATCTGGCTGCGCATGCCGCTCCTAAGAAAGCTAAACAACACACACTCCCCCAGCGCGCTAAGCAAGTAGACCTCCGATCTTGAGGTCTGCGGCCTGTCTGGCTGCGGCGCTCCCGGCGCGGTATTCTATCGCCGTTTCAAGGCTGCGTTGCCTTATTCTTTCCAACCACCACTTTTTCGTTACGCTGCGGCTTTATGAAGACCCGCGGACCTGAACGATGCAGGTCAGCGCTACCCCTTACGCTGCCTGGTTGCCCCGATTGAGGCGGCGTATGGATTGTAGACGTTGTGTACGTCTCATGCGTCTTGGACAATTTATAAGTTGACTTGGCCGCGGCCGCGAAGGCATATTCGATCTGCGCGTCGCGGGACGCGACGCGCCGGCTGTTGTGTGCCCATTCCTCGCCACTTCCCCCGATCCGAACATTAAAATCCGGCAACCAGAGCCCAAGAGCGCGCAAGAATCCTGGGTGGTGAACCGGGCGTAACGGCAAAAGCCGCTCCACGATTCAACGCGCCCGCCCAGGGACCTAAGCTAGAAGGCCCGCTATTTATGCGGGGATGCGCGATTTGGAACCATATCGCGGCCCCAGGAAGCAGAGAGCCGCGGAATGCCGGCAGCAGAGGTTTCTCGCTACCCGACTGCGGGCGTTCTTAATGAGATTGCAGATTAAAAATGGTTGCGCAGGGGTGGTTGGCCTCTCCATGCCGGAATGGAAAGATGGCGGTGTAAAGCCGCCGCCAGGAGCGATGCGGTTAACTTAAGTATAAAGACATCCCTGGGGGTTATACCCACTTTACCATCAAACCCGGTCCATAGGTTGGAGTTGCGCAAGCTCGCGGTAAACTATGAAATCCAGCCGCAGCTCACATGCCGCGCCGGCAAGTCATCGGAAGTCCTTAGCCAGACTCCGTCACCCGCATACCGCCAAGGCTCCAGGCTCTTCCCGGCCCTCCAAGCGAGTGACCCAGGGCTGATAACCATCATGTTCTATATCAGTTAACTTGGAAAGGCCGCCCCGTCTTGCCGACCATGCGAAAGCTAGTCATACCCTCGGTTTAGCAACGCTTCGCGAACCTCGGCCATCACGTGCGACCGCAAAATCTGGCAAGCCGTAAGTACAAGCTATTTATCATCAATAAGATGTCAAAACACCCCCACGGGTACCATAGCGCACAAAGAAATACTTGACAGTGAATCACTCAACATTTATTATAGTATCCGGCTAATGTAATGCGGCATCAAATTTTTGAGAGAAGTTTCGCCTTCAAAGGATTTGGGAGGAGACGCGATGGGAAAGATTATTGGGATTGACCTTGGCACAACAAACTCTGTGGTTGCGGTTATGGAGGGTGGCGAACCTACCGTGATTGCCAACCCGGAGGGCACGAGGACGACTCCGTCGGTAGTGGCGTTCACAAAATCGGGTGAGCGGTTGGTGGGACAAACGGCAAAGCGGCAAGCGATCACCAACCCGGAAAATACGGTTTACTCGATCAAGCGATTTATGGGGCGGCGATATGGAGAAGTGCAGAACGAGATTCAGACGGTGCCTTATAAGGTAGTTTCTGGTCCGGGCGGTGATGTGCGGGTGGAGGCGCAGGGCAAGGAATTTTCTCCCCCTGAGATTTCTGCGATGATCCTGCAGAAGATGCGTGACGCGGCGGAGCAATATCTGGGAGGAAAAGTGACTCAGGCAGTGGTCACGGTTCCGGCCTACTTTAACGACGCGCAACGCCAGGCCACGAAGGACGCGGGCCGAATTGCGGGTCTGGAGGTGCTGCGAATTGTCAATGAGCCCACGGCGGCGGCGCTGGCTTACGGCCTGGACAAAAAGAAGGATGAGACAATCGCCGTTTATGATTTTGGCGGCGGCACATTCGATATATCGATTCTCGAAGTAGGCGAGGGCGTGGTGGAAGTGAAATCCACCAACGGCGACACACACTTGGGCGGCGATGACATTGACAAGCGAGTGATGGATTGGATTGTGGACGAGTTTCGCAAGGATCAGGGGATTGACCTTTCCAAGGATCGTATGGCGCTGCAGCGGCTTAAGGAAGCGGCGGAAAAGGCCAAGATGGAGCTCTCTACGCTGCTGGAGACGGAAATCAATCTGCCGTTTATCACCGCCGATGCCTCCGGTCCGAAGCACCTGAGTCTTAAGCTGACGCGCGGACGCTTCGAGCAGATGTGTGAAGACATCTTTCAGCGTTCGGTGGGCCCGGTGAAGCAGGCGCTGAAAGACGCCGGGGCGGGCCCTGAAAAAATCGACGAAGTGGTGCTGGTAGGGGGTTCCACACGCATTCCGCGAGTTCAGCAGATTGTGAAGGATCTGTTCCTGGGCAAGGATCCGCACAAAGGCGTAAACCCCGACGAGGTGGTTGCAGTGGGCGCAGCGGTGCAGGCTGGCGTGCTGAGCGGTGAGGTCAAAGACCTGTTGCTGCTCGACGTGACGCCGCTGACCCTGGGCATTGAAACCCTGGGCGGCGTTTCCACGCCATTGATCCAGCGCAACACCACGATTCCGACGAAGAAGAGCGAAATCTTCTCGACTGCCGCGGACAACCAGACATCGGTGGAAATCCACGTGCTGCAGGGCGAGCGGCAATTTGCTCGCGATAACAGGACCCTGGGCAAGTTTCAGCTGGTGGGCATACCGCCCGCCATGCGGGGCACGCCTCAGATTGAGGTTACCTTTGACATTGATGCCAACGGTATTTTGAACGTTTCTGCCAAGGACCATGGCACAGGTAAGGAGCAGAGAATTACCATCACATCCTCCAGCGGTCTTAGCAAAGAAGAAGTGGAACACATGACCAAGGAAGCCGAGCTGCACGCCGATGAGGACCGCAAGCGCAAGGATGAGGTGGAGATGAAAAATCGCGCCGATTCGATGGTGTATTCGGTGGAGAAGACGCTGAAGGAGCATCGCGACAAGATCTCGGAGGCGGATGCTAACAACATCGAATCCGCTTTGCAGGACGCCAAGAAGGCCATCCAGGAGGGCGATAGCGCGCGCATTAACTCGACCGTTGAGAAGTTGACTCAGGCATCACATAAGCTGGCGGAGGCAATGTACAAGCAGGCTGGGCCAACCGGTCAACAGGGTGCCGCTTCGGCGAGCGGAGCCGAAGCCGGAACTTCGGGCGGCGGCGCAAAGGCAGGCTCCGCCGGCGACGGCGAGGTGATCGATGCCGAAGTGGTGGACTCCGACGATAAGAAGGCGAACTGAACGTAACGCGACCGGAGCGGAGAGAAATCCGCTCCGGCTCCGAATGTAAGTGCGAACGGACAAGCCTCAGGTTGAGATCGAGGCGCGCCATCCGCCCTGATTGCGGGCAGGAAAAGAAAAATGGATCTGGAGACCAAGGTGAACGGATCAGAAGAAACCCCACTTGTCCATAATACTCAGATGGGAGTGGAGTGCCCGCAATGCCACATCCGGCAATTCGTAGAGATACACCTGGAGAATCCGCTGGCGGATTCGCCGCTGGCGCGCGAACTGCGGGCGCAGCTTGAGGCCTGGATGGCTTCGCGCTGCCCTGATCATTTGAATGTGTTGACGCAATACAGCAGAAATTGACAGGTGCAAAATCGGGCCAGGGGCAGGTAGACGGCGCTGACCCGGGGGTTGCTGCGGGAATGGGTTCATCATGGCGGTAGGCACGCAAAAAGACTACTACGCAATTCTAGGCGTGGCGCGAAACGCGAAGCCGGAGGAGATTCGCAAGTCTTACCGGCACCTGGCGCGCAAGTATCATCCAGACTTGAACCCGAAGAACAAAGCAGCGGAGGAGAAGTTTAAGGAAATTTCCGAAGCCTATGAGATTCTGAGCGACGAAAAGAAGCGCTCGATCTACGACCAGCACGGCTTCTATGCTGAAAATATTCCGCCCGGGTTCAATCCCAACGCCCAGCCAGCTGGAGGCGCGGGCCAGTCGTCCAACGCCGACACTTTTGATTTTTCCGGGTTTGATTTTTCAGGTCTGGGCGACGAAAAGCAGGCAGGCGGGGGAGGCTCGTTCCGCGACATCTTTTCGCAAATCTTTTCGCGCAATTCGAGTCGCCGCGAGGATGTTTCGGAAAAGGGCGAGGACCGTGAGCATCCATTGCGCCTGGGCTTCTGGGATGCGATTCGCGGCACTCAATTGCGGCTCACCTTGAATCGCAACGAATCCTGCCCTACCTGCCGCGGATCCGGCCATGCCGGCGGCGCCGCAACAACCTGCGCTAATTGCGGCGGCACGGGGCGTGTACAGCAGAAGGTGCGGGCGATGGCCTTTTCGGTAACCTGCCCGCAATGCGGCGGCACGGGCAAACAGCGCCCGCTATGTACCACGTGCAAGGGCGAGGGTTTTCTTCGCCGCCCGGAGACTTTTGATGTCCGCATCCCGGCTGGCGTAGATACGGGTTCCCGCGTGCGTGTGCCGGGCAAGGGTAATGCGGGCTTGAACGGCGGGCCGCCCGGCGATCTGTATATTGTGACCGAGGTTGAACCGCACCCTTTCTTCGAACGCAAAGGCGACAATATTTACGTCAAGGTTCCCGTGACGGTAACGGAAGCTGCCCTGGGCGCGAAGATTCAGGTTCCCACCCTCGACGGCCCCAGTACTATCCGTATTCCTCCCGGAACGCAAAGCGGGCAGAAGCTGCGCTTGCGGGAGAAGGGCGCTCCCTCGCTTCGATCCACGGGGCTGCGCGGGGATCAATTTGTGGAAGTTCAAGTGGTGGTGCCGCGTGCGACGGACGAACGCACAAAAGAACTGCTGCGCGAACTTGCGCGCTTGAATCCTGAAGATCCGCGGCGCGATCTGAAGCACGTGAACTAATCCAGCTGGCCGTGTCTCCCAAAAGGGGGAGCGGTAGTCGATGGAAACGAACGTGGCACAGCGTGAACAGAAAAAACGAGGCAAGGCGGGCTACATGATCAGCGCTGTGGCTGAGATGTATAATCTGCATCCACAGACCTTGCGCCTTTACGAGCGCGAGGGCCTGCTCGCTCCGTCTCGCAGTATCGGCAACACCCGCCTTTATACCCAGGAAGACCTGGAGCGGCTTGAAGTGATCCTGAGCCTGACGCGGGATTTGGGTGTAAATCTGGCGGGCGTTGAAATCATACTTAACATGCGCCGGCGAATGACCGAGCTGGAAAAAGAGATGGAGGCGTTTGTGGAGTATGTACGGCAGGAAGTTCTCAACCGGCCCATTCCTTCCCACCAGACCATGGAAAATGCCATGGTGCGGATCGGATCACCGCACCTTGTGCGCTTTCTCCGCACGCGTGCCGGCGTCTCCAGCCCGCGCGGGTCTTCTGAATCCCGCTAGATATCGAATCTCCCCTTTGAATATGAGCATCATAAATCCATACCGGCGATCCGAAGTTTTATGGGGTGCGCCATAGGGCGTTAGTGGAATGTTCGCCCATCCCCGCGTCCGGGCTGCCGGCAATCTTACTTGAAAACTCTTATTGGAGGTTGTTGTGAAGGTTCTTGTAACTTACTACTCGATGTTTGGACACATGTACCAGATGGCCCAGGCTGTCTCGGAGGGTATAAAAAGCGTGCCCGGTGCCGAGCTCGTCCTGCGCCGTGTGCAAGAGCTTGAAGAAGTGAAGCGGGCGATGGAAAACCACCCACAGATGGGTGCAGGTTACAAAGCCGTGCAGGAAATGCAGAAACATATTCCCGTGTGCACGCTCGATGACCTGCGCGAGGCGGACGGTCTGGTACTGGGCAGTCCCACGCGCTACGGCAATATGACCGCCCAGGTTAAGCAACTGATCGATTCCACCGGCCAGTTGTGGCTGAAGGGCGAACTGGAAGGGAAGCCCGCTGGCCTGTTTACTTCCACCGGCTCCATGCACTGGGGGCAGGAAAGCACGCTGCTCAGCATGATGGTGCCGTTGTTACACCTCGGGATGATCATTGTGGGTGTGCCTGCGTCGGTTCAGGGCGCCCTGCACACCGAAGCCCGAGGCGCCACACCTTACGGCGCCAGCACAGTCGCCGGCCCGGTTGGCCAACTGCAGCCTGTGAAGGAAGATCTGGAAATTGCCAAGGCGCTGGGCAAGCGTGTTGCGGAGGTTACGCTGAGGTTGCGCGCGAAGTAAGTGCGGCCTTTTACTAGCCTGAAGTCTGCCTGTGGATTCCCGTGCTGGCCCCTGAGGATGCCCGCTCCAGGGGCCGGCTCCACGGCCTGCCGTTCGCCTTATACAACACTGGCGACTCAACTCCTTTCCAAGGTCTCTCTGGCGAATCCTTTTTAATTGCTAGGGCTTTCAGCTTTATAACCCAGCGGACCTACCCGCTCCGGGCATCATCCCACCTACCCTGACTGCCGATTATGCATTAGAAACAACATTGTCGCAGTCGGACTGCTGTCTGGTGCAGCATTCAGGGCGTCAGTACCATTTGATAACTAGAAATATGATGGTTATAATTCCATAAACAGACAGCACGGGGCCCGTTGATCTGGACTGCTGTCGATGGGAGGCTGGAGTGAAGAAGCTAAACCAGATTGCTCTGTTGGCGGCGGCCGTAACCGCATCTGCTTTGTTGAGCCTTGCACAGGTGCCCACGGGGCAAGCCGCTGTTCCGCAGTCGGTGGTTGCTGCGACGGCCTCGCAGTTTGAGTGTTCGGGGTTCATCTCCGATGATCGGATTGGCCGCCAGATTTACGTAGCCAACGGTTCGGATAACGATCTCTACGAGGCCATGCACCAGTTCAAGCCCGGCGAATACGTCTATCTGAAATCGCACGGCGCCGTCAGCTTGCAGCCTGGAAATGAATACTCCCTGGTGCGGGCGGATACCGCCCCGTTATTTCAAGTGGCATGGCTGCCCAACGCACTTGAAAACCGTATTCTTCCACCGGCTTCGTGGTACACCTATCAAGCCTGGCATTTAAAGCGGCTGGGGCAGGCTTATAACAATACTGGCCGAGTGCGGGTCACGCGCTTGACGCCGGAGGGCGCGGTGGCGGAAGTGATTTCGGCTTGTGGCGACATCAACCCCGGCGATATTGCAATTCCTTTCCAGCCGCAACCGATTCCCACTTATGTTCCCAGTTCGGCGTTTGACCGTTTTGCCCCTGCCAACGGTAAACAGCAGGGTCTGATTGTCTCAACACCCGGCGATTCACCGTTCCTCGCCAAAGGCGATATTGCCTACCTGAATCTGGGTCAGGAGGCGGGGGTTCAGCCCGGGCAAAAGTTTAGGGTGTTTACCATCTTTCGGGACAATCTTGTGCAAGGGTGGGAGCAACTGCGCGGCGTCCCGAAATCTCCGAGAGAAATTCTGGGAGAGATTGTAGTCCTGTCAGTTCAAAAGAAATCCTCGGTGGCCATGGTCGTGAAAAGTCTGCGGGAAATTACGGTGGGCGATGGCATAGAGTTGGAGTGACTTGTCGTGCCAACGCTCACGCATTTGAACCTTGATTGGGACGGCTTCAAGTCTTCCCGCTTTAAGATTTTCAGGCGCTGAACCACTCCGCGCGCAATACCCATCCCCAAAATCCAAGCCTATGTGGTGCGCGCAGCGTGCCTGGCGCCCTCCTCAATCACTTGCGCGGTGAAGGCTTGGATGCGGGCGCCGCGCTGCCAGGCATCGGCCGGCATTCCTGCCTTGCGGCACGTTTCCTGCAGGAAGCGCTCAGAAGTCCAGTGATGATCCGCGGCCACCTGAGGCAATAGCAACCCGCGTTGCGTTCCTCTTGAAATCAACAGCCCGTGAACGCCGACTTGAATCTGGCTGGGATCAATATCCACCAGAGGGGAGAGCACGGAGACTTCAATCTGCAGGCTGGAGACTTCCTCGGGGCCGACAGGCAAGAATCGGGGGTCATCCAGGGCGGCGGCTACTGCCGCATACCGGGTGGTTGCGGCTAGTGTACCGACGGCTTCAATTACGCCAACGCAGCCCCGCAGCTTACCCTCGCGATGCAACGTGACAAAGACGCCATGGGCTTCGGCCAGGGCCGGTGTTACTGCCAGCGGCTGCGCCGGCCCGCGGCATAGACGTTCTTCCAGCGCCTGGCGCGCATGCCGCAGAAGCAACTGCTGGTCGCTTTCATTGAGCGGCGGCATCCTTTTCCTTCGCCCGTGACTCTCCACCAGGAATCACTACCATCCGCGGTTCGGCCGGCTGGCGCTCAAGCTCATCAACTCGCCTCCAGAAGAGCCAAAAGTACTGCGCGGCTGACGCCAGGGCAAACCAAACCACCAGCCACAGCAGCACCTCTCCCAGAATAGTAATGCGAGGGAAGCGGTGGTCCAGCGAGATTGCGGTGATGGCGGCTACCTGAAACACCATTTTGGTTTTACCCAGCTCCGAGGCCGCCAGGGTAAAACCCTCGGCCGAAGCGATGGCGCGCAGGCCCGAAACGGCGAACTCGCGGCCGATCACAATCACCACAATCCACGCCGGCACGCGATGCAGTTCGACCAGGGAGATGAAGGCGGATGATATCAGCAGCTTATCCGCAATCGGGTCCAGCAGAATGCCAAGCTTTGAAATCTGCGCCCGCCGCCGCGCAAAATAGCCGTCAAAAAAGTCAGTGAGTGCCGCCGCCAGAAAAACCCCCACCGCCCAAAGGTCCATGTTCGGCTCCTTGGTGAGCAGCAACACTACCAGGAGTGGAACAAAGAATATGCGGAGCAGAGTCAATGAATTGGGCAGACTCATATGAATCTTGTGCCAGCCTGGGAATTGAACCTCGGGAAACTATGGGCTTGGAGCGAGCTTCGTCGGCGTTTTGTGCTCCGAGGTCACTATAGCGGACAGGGTGTAGGCTGTCAAACGCGCCGGTTTTTGGCAAAGCCTGCTCACATAGTATCCCCGCTGTGGGGCTGAAGTCTCTCAGTTCCCGGAGGAGAGAAGAGATGGCTGCCTTGCGGGGAGGAATCCAAAGCAGCCAGCGGGCGGGAATACAATCGTAGCGCTATGTCGGTCCCTTATTCCGGATCCCGCATTCAACTTCCTGTTCGGGCAGCTTCTGGCCGCGTTCGGCCTTTAGCCATTCCCGAAGGTATGGCCATGGTGAGGCAGGCGTTTGAATGGCGCGGCGAAGCCAGCCCAATTACCGGGTTGCGAATATGCGATGATAGGCAGGTCAAACAGCACGGCATGCGTTCAAGCGCAGGCTCGAGTGCTTCCAGCGTGTGCGAATGTGGTAGCGCTACCGGGAATCGAACCCGGGTTTTGAGATTGAGAATCTCACGTCCTAACCCCTAGACGATAGCGCCAAAACCGGCTCCAGGAATCCAACAAACGGCCTGTTTCAGCCTGACGTGTTATACGATCTCCCGCTAAAAAAAGCCAATCACTCCGAGGCTTGTATTCATTCATCTTCTAGCACCGGGGTTCAATGTCTGTCAACGGTCCATCCCGGCATGGCTTCGTGAAAACAAGCTAAAACTTTGTGGTGGATGAAAAGGTGAATTCCGCCACCTTCATTGCCGGCACCACCATCTCGATGGATTCTTCTCCCGCTGCGCGCACCGGACTGCTCATCATCTCCACCTGATTCAGCATCGCCACCAGGCTTTCGTTGAAGCGCAAATTCTTCACACCGTGCTGCACCTTGCCGTCTTCAATCAGGAAAGTTCCGTCACGCGTCATGCCGGTCATGATTTTCTGGTAGGGGTCCACTTCACGAATGTACCAGAAGCGCGTTACCAGCAGGCCGCGCGGCGTGGTGCGGATCAGCTCCTCGATGGAATGCTGGCCGCCGTTCAGCACCAGGTTCATCGGGGCCTCGCCATATTCATTGGGCAATTGAAAACCGTGGCCGGTGGGCTGCACGCCGGCAAGCTGTGCGGTATGCCGCGCGTACACCAGATTCTTGGCCACGCCTTTTTCCACCAGGGTTACACGCTGGCGCGGCATTCCTTCGCCGTCAAAGGGCGCGCCGCTCTGCGAGGGGTGGAAAACGTCGTCCCGGATTGTGACATTGTCGCCGAAAACCTTCTGGCCAATGCGATCCGTCAAAAAGCTCCTCTTTTCGGCGACTGCCAGGCCGCCAAAATCCAGCAGCATGAATCCCAGCAGTTCCATCACGGCGGCCGGTTCCAGCACCACCGTGTACTTCCCGGGCGGCGCCTCGCGAGGTTCGCGGCTGCCGGAGGCTTTTTCAGCAGCCACGTTTGCCAGTTCTCCTATCTCCAGCTCCTGCCAGCGCGGCGACGTGCGCTTGGCCCAGCCGGAGCCGCTATCCGCCAGCATGGTCACGGAAAAGTCGCTGAACGATTCTTCATGAAAAGCGCGCAGCCCGCGGGAGTTGTAAATTGCCGTCACGGTCTGGCCGGTTGCCAGAACGCCCGCCGCCGTCAGCTTGTCCTTTTCGGCGCGCTCAATCACCTGCTTCACGCATTCGGCGCGCATTTTGGGGCTTACGGCCGCCGTTTCGGCATCAAAGCGGTCCACGGCCCGGTAGAGCTGTGGCCCCGGCATGCGCATCATCGCGGGGTCCGGCGCTTGTATGCGCGCCAGCGCCTGGGCGCGTTCGCACGCCTGGCGGATGGAAACCTCGTCAAGGCGATTGGTGCTGGTGCGGGCAGTGCGATGGTCAACCACGGCGCGGATGGAGAGGCTGATGTCCTCTTCCGTCATGTTCTGGTGGATGGCGTTGTTGGCAAACCGCGTGAGTGAATGCGACGTAAAGCCGATGGCTGCTTCCGTCTCGTCCGCGGTGGAGTACTTGCGGACCTTCTGAAAAAGCTCGTCGGCTTGTTGTCGGGTTAGCGCCATGTTCCTGATAATGATCCGGCCGTTCCAGGCTTACTCCTGGTAGGCTACGCCCACCTGCACCTTCCGGAAGCGTGAAGGCGAAGCGCCGTGCCCGGTACCCATCGTTTGCCCGGGTTGGCCCTTGCCGCAATTCGGCGTTCCCCACAGCACCCATTCCTCGCGTCCGCAAATGGCGTCGCAGGAATTCCAAAACTCTGTGGTAATGCCGCCGTAGCTGGGGTTTTTCAGCATCCGCATCTTTTTGCCGTGCTTGATTTCCCATCCGATCTCGGCGCCGAACTGGAAGTTATAGCGGCGATCATCAATCGACCAGCTCCGGTTGGTTTCCATGTAGATGCCGTCATCGGTGTCGGCAATCAGGTCATCCAGCCTGCCCTTGCCCGGCAGCAGGCTTACATTGGTCATGCGAATCAGGGGAATGCGGTTCCAGGCCTCGGCGCGCATGGTCCCGTTGGAGCGGCTTTGGCCAATAGCGGCGGCTGACTCGAGTGAGGTAAGGTAACCCGTAAACAAGCCCCCGGTGATAATGGGTGTACACTGCGCGGGCACGCCTTCGTCGTCGTACGCAAAGGTGCCAAGCCCCGGCCCGTGCGCTTCAGTGGCATCAGCCACCACGTTCACAATTGGAGAGGCATAGCGCAGGCGATTCAAATTTTCGAGGGTCAAAAAGCTCATGCCGGCATAATTGGCCTCGTCGCCCAGCACCCGGTCCAATTCAATCGGATGCCCGATCGATTCGTGAATCTGCAACCCAAGCTGGGCGCTTTCCAGTATCAGATCACGCACGCCGGCCGGGCACTGCGCGGCGCGGTGCAGAGCCACAGCTTCCTCGGCCACGCGCGGCGCGTGGGCCAGCAAGTCCATCTCTTCCACCAGCTCGTAACCCTTCGTCTGGTATTGGCCGCCGAAGGAATTGGGATACGAACGGCGCTGAATCTCATTTTCCGCGAACGACGTGGCAACGTAACCCACGCCGGTCTGGGTTTTTACCTGACGGATCTCCGATCCCAGGCTTGAAACGAAAAGCTGATCGGAGTAGCGGAAATCCATTGACCCTTCGGCCAGGGTGACGCCCTTTACCTTGCGGAGCTCCGCATCCACCTTCAGCAGCAGATCCAGGCAGGAGGAAACCGGCACCGAAAACGGATCGATGCGGCAGGGGGCAATCCACTCATCCACCACTTTCTTTTCAGGCGCCAGGGCCACGTCTGCCTTCTTGCACAGCGCGCTGGCTTCGGCCACTTCCACGGCGCGCGCCGCGGCCGCATCAACTCCGGCTGCCGTCAGATCGTCGGTGGCTGCAAAGCCCCACGCGCCGCCGGAGATCACGCGCACACCCATACCCAGAGTGTCCAGGTCGCGCACCTGGCCGGTCTGCCCGTTTTTGGTGGAAAGATAGCGCTGCCGAATGTCAATCAGCCGCACATCGGCGTAAGTCGCTCCGCGGGCTACGGCGGTATCCAGGGCTCTATGGGCAAGGTCTTTCATGCTTTCAGGCAATTCATCGCACCGCTGTAAAGGGGGCAAACCGGAGGGCCTCAATCAACTCACGGCAGAACTCGCGACCAACCGAGCATCCATCGCCCGCCCTCTCACGCCCGTGCAACCAACACTCGCAGGTTATGTGCCTTCTGACCACGAGGCAAGGTATGCTTCCTGCTCCGTGGTCAGCTTATCAATCGTCACGCCCATCGATTCCAGCTTCAGGCGGGCTACGTTTTGGTCAATCTCAGCCGGAACGGAATAAACCTTCGGCGCCAGGCTGGCATGATTCTTAACCATGTGCTCCACCGAAAGGGCCTGATTAGCAAAGCTCATGTCCATTACCACGGCCGGATGGCCTTCCGCCGCGGCCAGGTTAATCAATCGCCCTTCGCCCAGCAGGCAGATCTTCCGGCCGTCCTGCAGGGTGTATTCTTCCACGGAATCGCGCGTTTGGCGCTTGGCGGTGGCAAGCGCTTCCAGGGCGGGGATGTCAATTTCCACGTTAAAGTGGCCGGAGTTGCAGATAATGGCGCCGTTCTTCATGGCCTTAAAGTGCTCGGCCACCAGCACGCCCTTATCGCCGGTGACGGTAATAAAAACATCGCCCACCCGGGCGGCCTCCGCCATGGTCATCACCTGATTGCCGTCCATAACGGCTTCAATTGCGCGCGTGGGGTTCACTTCCGTCACAATCACGTGAGCGCCCATGCCCCGCGCCCGCATGGCCACGCCGCGCCCGCACCAGCCGTAGCCGGCCACCACCACGCGCAGGCCGGCCAGCAGCACGTTGGTGGCGCGGATAATGCCATCCAGCGTTGATTGTCCCGTGCCGTAGCGGTTATCAAACAGATGTTTGGTGTCGGCGTCGTTCACGGCAATTATCGGGAATTTAAGCACGCCGCTTTGCGCCATGGCGCGCAAGCGAATCACGCCCGTAGTCGTCTCTTCCGTGCCGCCGATAATGCCGGAGATCAGTTCCTGGCGCTTGGTAAGCACCGTGGTAACCAGGTCGGCGCCGTCGTCCATGGTGATTTGAGGTTTGTGGTCGAGTGCCGACATAATGTGCGAATAATAGGTGTCGTTATCCTCGCCCTTGATGGCAAAAACAGGAATTTGAAAGTCGTGCACCAGAGAGGCGGCCACGTCATCCTGCGTGCTAAGCGGGTTCGAAGCGCAAACCACCACGTCGGCGCCGCCGTCTCGCAGCGCAACGGCCAGGTTGGCGGTTTCCGTGGTCACGTGCAGGCAGGCGGCAATGCGCACGCCGGCCAGCGGCTGCTCCTTCTTAAAACGAGCCCGAATGGCCTCCAGCACCGGCATCCATTGTCCCGCCCACTCAATGCGGATCTTGCCCTTTGTTGCCAGGCCAATGTCCTTCACGTGGTGAGCCAAGCTTGCGGCAGTTGTGGTTGCCATTTTAAAGGTTCGCATCCTTTCTAAGGCTTTCAGCTTTGTCCGTTTTTTCCCAGGTAAACTCGGGCTCGGGCCGTCCAAAGTGGCCATAGGCCGCGGTTTTCTGGTAAATAGGCCGCCGCAGATTCAGCGACTTGATAATGGCCAGGGGGGTCAGCTCAAAGTGGTTCCTTACCAGCTTTTCCAGTTTGGAATTGGGCATTGATGCGGTGCCGAAAGTCTCGATCATAATTGAGACCGGGTCTGCCACGCCAATGGCGTAGGCCAGTTGCACTTCCACCCGCCGCGCCAATCCCGCCGCCACCAGGTTCTTGGCGATGTAGCGCGCCATGTAGGCCGCGGAGCGGTCCACTTTGGTCGGGTCCTTGCCGGAAAACGCTCCGCCCCCGTGGTGCGCCGCGCCGCCGTATGTATCTACAATGATCTTGCGTCCCGTCAGCCCGGAATCGCCAACCGGGCCGCCCGTAACGAACCTTCCGGTAGGGTTGATGTGGTACTTGGTACCCAGATCCAGCATGCTCGATGGGATCACCGGCTTGATCACACACTCCATGATCCCTTCGTGCAAAGTCTCATTGCTCACTAAATCCGAGTGCTGGGTGGAAACGACAACCGCATCCACGCGCTTCGGAGTCGAGTTTTCGTAATGCACGGTTACCTGCGCTTTGCCGTCAGGCCGCACCCAGTCCATGATTCCCTTGTGCCTTACTTCCGCAAGGCGCTGGCACAGGTGGTGCGCCATAGTAATCGGAAAGGGCATCAGTTCCGGAGTCTCGTCACAAGCGTAGCCAAACATCAATCCCTGATCGCCCGCACCGCCGGTCTCCACCCCGCGATGGATGTCAATACTCTGCTGGCTCAGCTTTTCGTGGATTTGGCAACTGTCGTGGGTAAATCCGCCCTTCGGGTCAACATAGCCGATGCCCTTCACGGTCTTGCGAACCAGGCCCGGTACATCCAGCTTTGCAGTGGAACTGATTTCCCCTGCCACAATCACGCAGTTGTCCTTAACCATGGTCTCGCAGGCAACGCGTCCCATCGGGTCCTGCTCCATAACAGCATCCAGAACTGAATCGGAAATCTGATCGCAGATTTTATCTGGATGGCCTTCGGTAACCGATTCAGAGGTAAAGAGATAACTTTTGGTTGGCTCGCTCACAAAAGAGCCTCCTTGATAATTAAATTCCGGCCCGGACGTCAAATTCTGAACGTTACCACGCCTGCATTAAAACTGTCAAATTTAGGCCATACCTGGTAGAGCCTACTCACATCGTATCCCTTCTTTAAAGCGCCTGAAAAAGGAGCTGCCGAGAGATGAGCGGCAACTCCGCGCCGCCCTGTGAGCGGCCGGGTTTACTCCCGGCAATGGCCGCCCGCGGCGCACCGGAGCGCCAGCCGGAGGCCATTCGTAACGTGCCGTGACCATCAGCTTTGAGCCGTCATTCCGAGGAGCCGCGGGC
>VFSW01000810.1_pt1 | contig 46331 bp, 52 predicted proteins | sample 5358111 | NCBI WGS metagenome assembly VFSW01 (sample SAMN11554181, study PRJNA540505) | mine drainage metagenome | isolation source: sediment from site ElyBrook_90M | place: USA: Ely Copper Mine, Vershire, VT | collected 2017
TTTCATTACCGCAGCAAGGGGGCGGGCAATGAATTGCGTGGCCTGTTCATGCAAGACCGGCGCGACCCCAGGGAGATCAACACCTATATCGCCGAGCGCGGGGCGACAATCACCTCGGGAAAGCATCATTTCCTGCTGCTGCGCCAAGGCTCGCTGCAACGCGAAAGCGTCGGCAGCCGCGATCCGGACATCGTCCAGTTTGACCAATACGCCATTGATCTTTCGTCGTTTGATGCCAGCGGGCTGGGCGGCACGCCGTTGCGTCCGCGCGAGACCCCAACTTTGGCACTGCTGCAGGATCATATCCCCACAGGTGTGACGCCATCGCAAGTTCCAAGCTATTTTGCCGATCTGGCTGACCGGTTACTCAGCCCGGCCTTTGCCGTCCTGTTCGCGCTCATTGCCTTTGCCGGGCTGGGACGCGCCGCTACGGTGCGGCACGGACGTCAGGGCGCCATCGCCGTGGCGGCGGTGGCGGCGCTGACCTTTCGCCTGGTGGCTTTCTGGACGGCGGCGTTGAGCCAGCGCCATCTGTGGGGCATCGCTTTATCGGTGATCTGGCTTGGTCTTTGCGCCATTGGCGCACTCTGGCTGATTTTGAAACCACATTGGCACGCAACGCGGCAGGCGATGAGGGCTGCGCCATGATCGGGCCAACATTCAGCCGCTATCTGGCAGTTACCTTCCTGAAAGGCCTGGGACTGACGTTCGGGGCGATTTTTGTGTTGATCTACATGATTGATTTTGTGGAGATGCTGCGCCGCGCTGGTGCCATGCCAGGATCATCCGTGGGGCTAATCGCCTGGTTGTGCCTGCTGCGCACACCGAAAATCTCCGAGCAAATCCTGCCCTTTGCAACCCTGTTTGGCAGTTTGGGCGTGTTTCTCATGTTGTCGCGTCGGCTGGAACTGGTGATTGCGCGCGCCGCCGGCATCTCGGCGACCCAGTTTCTGATGATACCGCTGGCGCTGGTCGGGGCATTGGGCGTCGCCTCGGTGATGGTCTATAACCCGCTGTCGGCTTTGGCCAAGCAGCGCGCCAATGTGATAGAGACGACCCTGTTTCGCTCCGGCGCGCCGCTCGACAGTCCGCTCGGGCTATGGGTGCGCCAGCGCAGCGGCATCAACCAATCGATCCTGCGGGCCGGACACGCCAGTCAAAACGGCCAGAAGCTTTCGGACGTCGAGGCCTATCTGTTCGCGCCCGGTGGCGCCTTTGTCGAGCGCATTGATGCGGCGCAAGCCCGGTTCACGACCGGTGCCTGGCACCTGCAATCCGTGCGAATCTTGCGCCCCGGCCATGCGCCAACGGCGCGCGACAGCTATGATCTGCCAACTGATCTCGGGGCCTCGCAAATCAACCAGACGTTTGGCAATCCCGATGCCGTGCCGTTCTGGTCGCTGCCCTCGGTGATTGTCAGTGCCGCCAAGGCGGGGCTGAATTCGGCACCCTATCGCCTGCGTTTCCAGGATCTCATCGCGCGGCCCTTCCTGCTGATGGCCATGGCGCTGATTGCAGCATCCTTTTCCTTAAGATTTTTCCGCTTTGGTGGCATGGTAAAAACGGTAATCGGTGGCATTGTTTCGGGCTTTGTGCTTTACGTCGCCTCACAGCTCATTGGCGACATGGGCAGCGCCGGAATTATCAGCGTTGCTGTCGCCGCTTGGGCACCAGCGGCTTTGGGTTTGAGTTTGGGAACATTGGCACTTCTAAATCGTGAGGACGGTTGAATGGGGCGCGTATCCAGCCCCTCGTTGCTGCGCAGCGCGGCTGCAGCGCGCCTGCGCGATGCGTTCTCGTACCTGTTGATCCTGGTCGTGGCTCTGGCAACACCAGGGCTCGTGCGCGCCGATGCGCTTCCTGGCACACAACCCGCCGGGCAGCAGCCGGCCCAGATGCTGCTCAATGCCGATACGCTGACCTATAACCGCGATACCAACGTCGTGACGGCCAAAGGCCATGTCCGCATCTATTACAAAGGCCGCAGCCTGCAGGCCGACGAGGTGCGCTATGACCGCAAGAACAGGCGTGTCTATGCCGCCGGTCATGCGCAACTGACCGATCCTGACGGCACCAGGTCCTATGCCACAAGGTTTGAGCTGACCGATGATTTCAAACAGGGATTTATCGACAGCCTGCGGGCCGACACGGCCGACCATACCTATTTCACAGCCGCCAGGGCGGAGCGTGGCGGCGATTTCACGACGCTGAGCCACGGCCTCTACAGCGCCTGCAAGCCCTGCGCCAGGCATCCGGAACGCCCGCCGCTCTGGCAGGTCAAAGCCCGCCGCATAATCCATAATGGCCAGACGCATGAAGTCTATTACGAGGATGCCTACCTCGAGCTGCTCGGCGTGCCGGTGGCCTATGTCCCCTATTTCTCGTCGCCCGACAGCAGCGTGACGCGCAAGAGCGGGTTTCTGACTCCGCAATATTTCTACAAGACCGCGCTTGGCGTGGCCGTCACGACACCGTATTTTTGGGATCTGGCTCCCAATTATGACCTGACGTTCTCGCCCACCCTGCTATCGCGCCAGGGTTTTCTGGGTGACGTGGAATGGCGACACCGGCTCGCCAACGGAGCCTATTCCATCAGGGTTGCGGGTATTGCCCAGCAAGATCGCGGTGTGTTTTATACGCCGCCCAACGGGCCGGGCAACCGTGTCTTTCGCGGCGAAATCGACAGCAAGGGTCAATTCAACATCAATAAATATTGGACATTTGGCTGGAACGGCAGTTTTGCCTCCGACAAATGGTTCGAGGCTGACTACAAGCTTTCCGAAAACGACTACTCGCAGACCTTTTTCGGCGAAAAGCGATCCAGCATTTATTTGCATGGCCAGTCGGATCGGGGCCTGTTCGATCTCAGCAGCGATTATTTTTCTGGACTGTCGAAATTCGATTATCAGCCGCAACAGGGGCAGGTATGGCCGTCGCTATCCTACAACCGCGCCATCAGCCTTGATCCTGCGGCGACGGCGGGCCTTGGTGGCGAGGTCGATATTGACGCCAATTTCACCCATGTTTCGCGTCAGATTGCAGCATGGCAATCAACCGGATTGCGGCAGTTCGATACCGCCTTCGGCCTCTATGATGTCTGCACCGCCTATACGCCTGGCACCACACCCGGCCATTGCCTGCTGCGCGGCCTGGGCGGCGATTACACGAGAGCCACGCTCAACCTTTCCTGGAAGCGCCGTTTCATTGATCCGCTCGGCGCGGAATGGACGCCTTTTGTATTCGGTCGCCTGAATGGCGAGTGGTTGACGCTCAACACCACGGACGGCTCGCCTTTCGCGACCGCCCCCAACCCGTCCAACTCCTACCAGCCGGCCTATTTCGGTGGCGCAACCAACAGCCTTGTTGGCGAGGCCGTTCCTGGTGCCGGGCTGGATTACCGCTATCCGTTCTATGCCCGCGTTGGCGCGACGACGCAGATTATCGAACCCATCGCCCAGATCATCGCCCGCCCCAACACACCCTTGACATCAATTCTTCCCAATGAGGATTCGCAGAGTCTGGTGTTCGATGACAGTTCCTTGTTTGAATGGTCGAAGTTCTCGGGCTACGACCGCTTTGAAACCGGGGTGCGGGCCAATGTCGGTGGCCAGTATACGGTTGATTTCGACGGTGGCGGCTATGCCAATGCCATGGCCGGACGCTCGTTCCAGATCGCGGGCCAAAATGCCTATGCGACGCTGGATGCCGCCAATGTCGGCCTTGGTTCGGGACTCGATCAGTCGGCCTCCGATTATGTCACACGGCTGACGCTGGCTCCCAACGCCCATCTGGCGCTGATTGCCAAAGCGCGGATCAACCCGCAGAATTTCGGCGTCAACCGCTTTGATTTTTCTGCCAATACGCGCTTTGGCGGCCTTTCCGCCGATGTGCTTTATGCGCGCTATATGGCGCAGCCAGCGCTGGGTTATGCCTACCGGCGCGAAGGCCTCGCAACCTCGGCAAAATACCACTTTGACAAGCATTATTTTGTGGATGGTCAGGTGGTGTTCGATCTCAGCCGCTATCTTTACAACGGCGCGCTGGTGAAAGTTTCGCGCTTTGCGGTGTCGACCGCCGGTGTCGGGGTCGGCTTCACCAATGATTGCGCCACATTTGGCGTGAATTACACCTCAACCTATGCCGATCCGACGTCATCGTCGCGCACGCGCAACCAGACCGTGATGGTTCAGTTGGAATTGCGCTCGCTCGGTGACACCACCGTGCACCAGAGTTTGGGCACCAACCAGGTCAATGCCGCCTATTGAGCGCCACCACCCTCCTTTCCGATGAGGCAAGACATGCGTCCCCGTTTGAAAATTATCCCCGCAGCATTCATGCTGGCTTTGCCGCTCATCATGGGCACACCGAAGCTGGCTGACGCCCAGCAACTGATCGCCCAGGTCGATGGCAAACCCATTACCTCGCTTGACGTCTCGCAGCGTGAGCGATTCCTGAGGGTGATCCACCGGCCAGCTTCCGCCAAGGACGCGTTTGAATCGCTGGTCGCCGATGCGCTGAAGCAGCAGGACATGAAGATTTATGGTGTCAACCCGGCACCGGGCGACATTCAAACCGCGATCCAGCAAACGGCAGCGGATGCCCACATGACACCACCGCAACTGGCCGTCGCCGTGCAGCGCGCGGGCCTGTCCCCAGCCGATCTCGAAAGCCACTGGAAGGCCAAAGCGGGCTTCTATTTGATTGTCGGCTCGCAAAATCGGATGGTTGAGCCAACCGATGCTGCCATCAATGCCGAACTCGCCGCCGAAGGCCCCAAGGCCGCAGCCGTCGTTTATACGTTGCAGCAGGTGACCTTCACTTTGCCAATTCCCCTGACGGTTGCGGGCCTGAATGCCGTCGCGCACCGCGCCACCGCCTTTCGTGCGAGCTTTTCCTCCTGCGACACCGGCATTGCGCGGGCGCGTTCCATGCCGGGGGTGATCGTCAAGCAGCCAATAAAGCGCAATTCCGCGGATTTGGGTTCCCAGGCGCTGCAGTTGCTGCAAAAAACGCCGCTGGGCCACATGACACCGATCAGCCGGGATCCCACGGGGCTGAGCATGTATGCCGTTTGCAGCCGCGTGGCTTCCAACGACAAGGACGCCGCCCGCAATGCAGTGATTGCCAAGCTGCAGGCTGAAAATCTGAAGCCCGCCCTCGCGGCGGCCTATGCCAAGCTGCGGGCACGCGCCGTGATCCAGCGTCGGTGAGCATGGATGGTGCACACGATCCACGCCGACCGCTGGCGCTGAGCATCGGTGATCCGGCGGGCATTGGCCCGGAATTGGCGCTCAAGGCGTGGTTGTTGCGCAAGGCGCTGCCGCAGAGTTTCCTTGTGCTGGCTGACCCGGCACAACTGCGGGCGCTTGCCGCCGATCTTGGATGGAATGTGCCGATCGAAGAGACGGCACCGGCAGGGGCCGCAGCGGTCTTTGCACGTGCTTTGCCCGTGGTGCCCTTGCAGCACCGCTTCGATGGCACCAGCGCCGATGCTGCCGGGGTGATTGAAGCCATAGAACGCGCGGTGGAACTCGTTCATCAGGGCGAAGCTTCTGGCGTCGTGACCAATCCCATTGCCAAAGACCGGCTTTACGCCCACGGCTTTGCCTTTCCCGGCCATACCGAATTTTTGGGCGATCTTGCCAACAAAGGCTGGCCCGGCGCACATCAGCCGGTGATGCTGATCTGGTCGCCGACCCTCGCGGTGGTGCCCCTGACCATTCACGTGCCCCTCAAGGAGGTGCCAAGGCTGCTGTCCCAGGACTTGATCGTCAAAACGGCGCGGATTGTGGCGCGCGATCTCAAGGCGCGTTTTGGCATCGTCCGGCCGCGTCTGGCGATCAGCGGCCTCAATCCCCATGCAGGCGAGGGCGGCAGCATGGGCCGCGAGGAAATCGAAACCATCATCCCGGCCATCGCGCACTTGCGGGCGGAGGGGCTTGATGTGCGCGGCCCGCTGCCTGCCGACACCATGTTTCACGCCGCAGCGCGGGCGCGCTATGATGTGGCGCTGTGCATGTATCATGACCAGGCGCTCATCCCGGTCAAGACCCTTGCCTTTGATGAGGGGGTCAATGTCACGCTCGGCCTGCCCTTTGTGCGCACCTCGCCCGATCACGGCACGGCGTTTGATATTGCGGGCAAGGGCATCGCCAACCCTGCGAGCCTGATGGCGGCTCTGGCGCTGGCGGCGCGGCTGGCACCATGAGGGACGGCGATGGATTGGCACCGCTGCGCGATGTGGTGGCACGCTTCGAGATTGCGCCCAAAAAGGCCCTCGGCCAGAATTTCCTGTTTGATCTCAATCTCACCCGCAAAATCGCCCGCGCTGCTGGACGTCTCGATGATTGCGACGTGGTGGAAGTCGGCCCTGGCCCCGGCGGGCTGACGCGGGCGCTGCTGGCGGAGGGCGCGCGGCATGTTTTCGCCATCGAACGCGACGCGCGCTGCATCGCCGCATTGGAAGAGATTGGCGCGCATTATCCCGGCCGCCTCAGCATCCTCAACGCCGATGCGCTGGAGATTGACCCCAATGCCTTGGGCGATGGCGTGCAACCACTGAAAATCGTCGCCAATTTGCCCTATAATATCGGCACGGCGCTGCTGACACGCTGGCTTGAAGCTGAGCCCTGGCCGCCGCGCTATGCGACCATGATCCTGATGTTTCAGCGGGAAGTGGCCCTGCGCCTGGTGGCGACGCCTCACCAGCGGGCTGATTATGGCCGCCTCGCCGTGCTCGCCAACTGGCGCTGCACGACGCAATTGCTGTTTGATGTCGCGCCCTCAGCCTTCACGCCGCCCCCCAAGGTCACCTCCAGCGTCGTGGCCCTGCAAGCCCGCGTGCAGCCCCTGCCCTGCGCCTTGCCCGCCTTGAGCGCGCTCACCAAAGCTGCCTTCGGCCAGCGCCGCAAAATGCTGCGCCAGGCGTTGAAAAGCCTCAGCGGCGCCACCCCCGGCCTTGATGTGATGGACCTGCTGCAACAGGCCGGAATCGCGCCAACGGCCCGTGCCGAAGAGATCGGGCTTGAAGGTTTTGTAAGGATGGCGCAGGTTTACGAGGCGATGGGCACGTAAGGAACCACCTTAATAATCCCCCTAGACACGGCTTGCAAAACGGTGACAAATTTGTCAACATGCAGCCAATGAGAGACTTAGGCATATTTCGTGGCTGAAAGCCGCCCGCAAGGATTTTGGCGAATTTCCGGAAGACGTGCAGAGCGACATGTTGGATGCGCTGACCGGGGCTGCCGAGGGCTTGCTGTCTGGCAAGGCGAAGCCGTTCAAGGGGGTTGACGGCGGCGTGTTCGAAATCGCGCTGCGGTATCGCGGAGACGCATTTCGCGCCATCTATGCCGTCAAGATCGACGTGGATATTTGGGTGATCCATGCCTTTCAGAAGAAATCAAAGCGGAGGGTCAAAACCCCGCAAATGGAAATCGATCTTATCTTCGAGAGACTCAAACGCTTGAAGGAGGCTTTGAAATGAGTGACGACGATTTTGAACTGGTGCGTGGCACCGGCAATGTTTACCGGGATTTTGGGCACCCCAATGCGGGGCTTGAGCAGGCACGCGCCATCATCGCTGCAAAAATCATCCGCACCCTTGACGCACGCCATCTCTCGACCCGCGATGCGGAAAAGCTGACGGGCATTGCCCATTCGGAATTCTCCCGCATTCGCAACGCCCAGCTTCGTCGCTTCACCCTTGACCGGATGATTGCTATCCTTGGGAAGCTGGACGAAGACGTTGAGGTGAGCGTCACGTTCAAGGCTCGCCGTGTCGCCGATCATTCGACGCCGCGCCTCGGGTGATCCATGGGCCGTGATCCATGAGGAAGGCCAATCCGCAACCGGATAGGCACGCTTGGTCGCTGCACTCCTCGCCCTGACGGCAAAGGGCTGCTTCAACCCCAGCGCTTTGCCGCGAACAGTACGCCGGTAAAGATGACCACGGCCAGCACTGTATTATAGATCAGCTTCCTCGCCATCCCGGTCACCACCGGCGCGCCGGGGTCGGTGCCCTTGACGATAGTGCCGCTCTCTTCTTGCGATTTAATGCCGATAGGCAGCATGATGAACAGCGAGATCCACCAGATTGTCAGAAAAATGCCGGGGCCAAGCACCGGACCAAAGGGTTCCAGCATCACACCTGCTCCAGTTCAATCAAGGTGCCGTTGAAGTCCTTGGGGTGCAGAAACAACACCGGTTTGCCATGCGCACCGATTTTCGGCGTGCCATCACCCAAAACGCGCGCGCCGCCCGCTTTCAACCGGGCGCTGGCGTCAAGAATATCATCCACTTCGTAGCAGATATGGTGCATCCCGCCACTGGGGTTTTTCGCAAGGAACGCAGCAATGGGCGAGGCCGCGCCGAGCGGCTCCAGCAATTCAATCTTGCTGTTGGGCAATTCCACAAAAACGACGGTGACGCCATGTTCCGGCAAGGCCATGGGTGCGGTGACGCGCGCACCCAAGGCATTGCGGTAAAGCGCACTGGCCGAAGTCAGATCACTGACGGCGATGGCAACGTGGTTCAGACGACCGATCACTTAGACCTCCACAACCAGCACATGCACCATGGGCTTCTTGCCCCAGGCCTGCCCGACAGCATTGCGCACGGCGCGCTCAACCGCCTGCGCGGTGGCATCCGTATCACGTCGACGCGCCCGGCGCTGGTTGTCGAGCGTGCGAAAAATAGCCTCATCGACAAGAGCGTCCATGGCGCTGCCATCTTTGGCCTTGGCGGGGAGACCGGCCATCAGCACGTCGGGGTCACCCGCGAGCTGGCCCTTGGCATCAAGCGCAAAGGCGATGGTGACGACGCCAGCAAGGCTGAGCTTGATGCGGGTCTTGATCGCCTCGTCCTGTATTGGCAGCAAAATGTTGCCATCCTTGAGCAGGCGGCCATGCGGCACCTGGTCAATGACGCCGGGCGTACCGGGGCTGAGCAGAACCATGTCGCCATTATGGGCATTGATCACGTGCGGCACACCGCGATCACGGGCAAACTTGGCGTGCTCGCCCAGATGCAGCGCCTCGCCATGAGCGGGAATGGCGATATGCGGGCGCACCCATTCATACATTTGCGCCACTTCCGAGCGGCGCGGGTGGCCTGAAACATGCACCAGCGCCTGCCGGTCAGTGATGACCTCGACACCCTGATCAATCAGCCCGTTGATGACATTGTTGATGCCCTTCTCGTTGCCGGGAATCGGGCGCGACGAGAAAATCACCTGATCGCCTGGTGCCAACGTCAAATCGGGATGGATGCCGGCAGCGATGCGCGCCATGGCGGCACGCGGCTCGCCCTGGCTTCCGGTTGCGACAATAACCACTTTGTTGCGCGGCATGTTGCGGAAGAGATCAGCGGGCAAAAACGGCGCGATATGATCGAGGAGGCCGCATTCGCGTGCCACCCCCACGGCGCGCTCCAACGCTCGGCCGGCAATCAAGACCGAGCGCCCGCACTGCGCCGCTGCCTGCGCCACCGCCTTGATGCGCCCGACATTGGAGGCGAAGGTCGTGACCATCACCCTGTTGGGTGCGTTGGCGATGATATCTGCCAGAGTTGCCGCAACTTCGGTCTCGGATGGGCTGACGCCATCCCGCAGGATGTTGGTCGAATCGCAGATAAGGGCCAGCACCCCCTCATCGCCGATTTCGCGCAGGCGCGCTTCGTCGGTGGGGCGCCCCATCACCGGGGTAAGGTCGATTTTCCAGTCGCCGGTATGAAGCACCGTTCCGGCGCTGGTGCGGATGGCGAGCGCGCAGGCCTCGGGGATGGAATGGGCAACAGCGATAAACTCGACCGAGAACGGCCCAATATCGACAATGCCACCCTGCCCCACAACTTTCAGCGGCACCTGCGGCGCGCCCGGTTCGGACAAGCGCTTGGTTTCGAGCAGTCCAGCGGCAAAGGGCGTGGCATAGACTTCGCAGCCGAGCTTGGGCCACAGGTCGGCCACCGCGCCTATGTGGTCTTCATGGGCGTGGGTAATGACCAGGCCAACTAGATCGCGCCTGATTTTGGCGATGAAGCTGACATCGGGAACAATGAGGTCAATGCCGGGCAAATCCGGCCCAGCGAAGGTGACGCCGCAATCGACCATCAGCCATTTGCGCCTGTTTTTCGGGCCGATGCCGTAAAGTCCGGCATTCATGCCGATTTCGCCGAGGCCGCCAAGCGGCACAAAGACGAGTTCATCTGAGGTTTGGTTCATAATTCTTCCAGCTCTTTTCGAGGTAAGGCGGTTTGCGCCGAGGGGGTCAAAAATACATCGCCAGCATCAAAGCGCGTCTCCGCGCCATCAATCGCCAGCACGAGGCGTCCATTCAGATCGATTGTCTGAAACACACCCGAGCAGCGGGCGGTTCCGGTATCCAGCGTCACCTGCGCGCCAAGCCCGGCGGCACGCGCCAGCCAGCGCTGGCGTATGGTGCCAAAGCCCGCTCCACGCGCATAAATCGACAGTTCGTGGCCGAGCGCCAATGTCAGCCGGTCGCGAACCTCGCTGGCGGAAACATCGCGGCCAGCCAGCGCGGAAAGATGGGTCGCCTTATAGGGCAAGTCTTCCGGGATCGCCCGGCAGTTGACACCAATGCCGATGACGCAGGCCTGGCGGTCAGGCGAAAGCTGGTGGGCTTCGAGCATCAGGCCGGACAGTTTGGCGCCATTGTGAACAATATCATTCGGCCATTTGATTTTCAGCGCGTGGGACGCGCTCGACTCAGGCAGCAAAGCGCACAGCGCACTATGAACGGCGACACCGGCCACAAAACCCAGTTCGGGCATGTGCGCCAGAGGAGCCGGGTTGATCAGCAGCAGGCTGAGGTTGAGATTGCCCGGCGGAGCTCTCCAGACCTTGCCATGGCGTCCACGCCCGGCAAATTGCTCATCAGCGACGATAAACAGCGGCCCGCTTGCGCCCTGGCGGGCACGGCGCAAGGCCTCGTCATTGGTCGATCCCAGTTGGCTGTGCTGCTCGATGACCCCGAAGCGGGCCGTGGTCGGGTCTATGGCTTTTGTCCTTGCGCAAGGGTCTCTGCCGCGTGATGCGCGAGCGCCACCACCGGGCCGGGCCACATCCAGAATACCAGGACCAGGACGCCCGCCCCTGCCAGCAGGCTGCGCAGGGTCAGCGAGGCCCGGTCGAATGGCACGCCTGGCGCATCAAACAGCATCACCTTGACGATGCGCAGATAATAGAACGCCGCGACCGCGCTGGCCAGTACGCCCAACACCGCCATGACATAGAGATGCGCGTGAATGGCCGCGACAAACACGTACCATTTGGCGAAAAACCCGGCGAGCGGCGGGATGCCGGCCAGCGACAGCATCATCACCATCAGGAAAAAAGCCATCGGGAAGTTGGTCGACCACAGACCGGCAAGATCGGAGATGTTTTCTACCGCCTGGCCTTTGATCTCCATGGATATGATCGCCGCGAAAGTGCCGAGCGTCATCACCAGATAGATCGTCATGTAGATCATCACGCCTTCAATGCCTTGCGCCGTGCCGGCGCAAAGCCCCACCAGCGCAAAACCCATGTGGCCAATCGAGGAATAGGCCATCAGCCGCTTGATGTTGGTCTGGCCGATGGCGCCGAAGGCACCGAGCGCCATCGAGGCAATCGACATGAAAATGATGATCTGCTGCCATTGCGGCACGATGCCGCCGAAAGCAACGCTCACCACCCGCAAGGTGATGGCAATGGCGGCAATTTTCGGGGCCGAGGCAAAGAAGGCTGTCACCGGCGTTGGTGCGCCCTCATAGACGTCGGGTGTCCACATGTGGAACGGCACCACCGACATTTTGAAGGCCAGCCCGGCCATCAGGAAGGTCAGGCCGAAGACAATGCCAAGCCCGGGCATGCCATGCACCGCAGCGGCAATGCCAGCGAAAGAGAGCGTGCCGGCAAATCCGTAAAGCAGCGAGGCGCCATAAAGCAGCAAGCCCGATGACAGCGCGCCGAGCACGAAATATTTCAGCCCGGCTTCCGACGCCCGCGCATCATGGCGCGCATAGGCGGCGATGACGTAGAGCGCCAGGGACATCAGTTCGAGGCCGAGATAAAGCGCCATCAGATTGTCGGCGGAAATCAGGATCATCATGCCGAGCGTCGCAAGGCAGACCAGTACCGGGAACTCAAATTGTTCGAGGCCGCGCCTCCTGAACCAGGCCATGGCCATCATCAGGGTGGCGATCGAGCCAAGCAGTGACAGCGCCTTCATGAAGCGGCCGAAGGCATCATCGATAAACAGGCCGTTGAACAGAACCGTGGCTGATTTTGGCTCGAACAGGCAGGCGATCAAGGCTGCGCCGAGCACGCCGACGGCCAGTTCGGTCACCATCCAGGTGCGCTTTTCGCCGCCCAGCGCGCCGAGAAGAACCATTGCGAGAATGCCAATCGCCAGAATGAATTCCGGCAGGGCATGGCCGATCATTGCGCCAGCGGTCATGTCAGTGCCCGATCAGCGGCATCAGCGCCGCAGTTTGAGTCAAATGCAGCGCGGCATCGTAGCCCTGAACCAGATGCGTCACTGCCGCCGCGCTCGCACCCAGCACCGGGCCGGGATGCACCCCGTAATAGAGCACCAGCAGCACCAGCGGCACCAGCAGCACCAGTTCGCGCGCCGATAAATCGGCAATGCCCGCCAAAGAGGGCTTGTCCAGCACGCCGAAAATAACCCGCCGGTAGAGGTAAAGCGCGTAGGCAGCCGACAGAATGACGCCGCTCGTCGCAAACAAGGCGACCCAGCTATTGGCCCCAAACGCCCCGAGCAAGGTAAGGAATTCGCCAACAAAACCCGAGGTGCCGGGCAGCCCGACATTGGCCATCGTGAACACCATCAGCACCCGCGCATAAAGCGGCATGCGCTGCACGAGGCCACCGTAAGCGGCGATATCGCGGGTGTGCATCCGGTCATAGACGACGCCGACACAGAGGAACAAGGCTCCTGATACAAGCCCGTGCGACACCATCTGGAACACCGCGCCCTGCACACCCTGCTCGTTCATGGCGAACAGGCCCATGGTGACAAAGCCCATGTGCGCCACCGAAGAATAAGCAATGAGCTTCTTCATGTCGTCCTGCACCAAGGCTACCAGCGAGGTGTAGATGATGGCGATGATCGACAAGGCGAACATCATCGGCGCGAAATAGTGCGAGGCATTGGGGAACATCGGCAGGGAAAAGCGGATGAAGCCATAACCGCCCATTTTCAGCAGGATGCCGGCCAGAATGACCGAACCTGCCGTGGGTGCTTCGACATGGGCATCGGGAAGCCAGGTATGCACCGGCCACATCGGCATCTTGACGGCAAATGAAGCAAAAAAGCCAAGCCAGAGCCAGAACTGCATCTCGGCCGAAAAATGCGTGGCCAGCAGCGTCGGGATGTCGGTGGTGCCTGCCTGAGCATACATGGCCATGATGGCAAGCAGCATCAGCAGCGAGCCCAGCAACGTATAAAGGAAGAATTTCAGGCTGGCATAGATGCGCCGCTTGCCGCCCCAGATGCCGATGATAAGGAACATCGGGATGAGGCCGCCCTCGAAGAAAATGTAGAACAGCACCAGATCCAGCGAGCAGAACACGCCGATCATCAGCGTTTCCAGCACGAGGAACGCGATCATATATTCCTTCACCCGGAAGGTAATGCTCTCCCATGACGCCAGAATGCAGAACGGCATGAGGAAGGTGGTGAGCAGCACGAAGGGCATCGACAGGCCGTCAACGCCCATCTTGTAACCAAGGCCAGCGCCAAACCAGTGTTTGGATTCAACCAATTGAAAGGCCGCGCTGGATTGGTCAAACCGGCCCCAGGCAACAATCGACAGCACAAAAGTCGCCAGGGTGGTGATCAAGGCGGCAAAGCGAATATTGCCACGCCCTGCGTCATCGGCGTCATTCTGGGTGAGAATGAAAGCGACGCCGACGAGGGGCAGAAATACCAGGCCGGTGAGAATGCCAAAGCCAAACATCAGTGCACTCCGCTCGCCAGATACCACGAGATGAAGGCGGCAACGCCCAGCATCATGGCGAAGGCATAATGATAGACATAACCGGTTTGCAGCCGCACCACCTGGCCCGTGACATCCAGAGTGCGGGCGGCAACCCCGTCCGGCCCGAGGCCGTCAATGATCGCGCCATCGCCGCCTTTCCAGAACAGGCGGCCAAGCCAGAAGGCCGGGCGCACGAACAGAAAATCGTAGAGTTCGTCGAAATACCACTTGTTGAGCAGGAACTGGTAAAGCAGCGGGTTGGCATTGGCGAGGTTGGCCGCCGTTCCCGGCCAGCGGATATACATCAGCCACGCCACAACAAACCCGCCTATCATCATCACGGTCGGCAGCAGCGAAATGTAGCCCGGCACCGATTCCATATTATGCAACAGGTGGTTATCGGGGGCGAGATAAAGCGCGTGCTTCCAGAAGGCTGCAAAGCCCTCGCCAATGAAGGAATTGTGAAACAGCAGCCCGGCAAACAGCGCGCCAAAGGCGAGCACGGCCAGCGGCACCAGCATCACGAGGGGCGATTCGTGCGGCGCGTGGGCATGAGAATCATCGCCGTGAGTATCATGGGCATGAGCATCAGCGGCGTGGCCATCATGCGCATGATCATCCTGGCCGTGTGCCGCAGCGGTGGCGCGTGTGCCAAAAAACGTCATGAACACCAGACGCCATGAATAGAAGCTGGTGAGCCCGGCGGCGATCACCACCATCGCCCAGGCGAAAGCTGCACCCGTGCGATGCGACGCGTAGGCCGCCTCGATAATCGCGTCCTTGGAATAATAACCGGCGGTGAAAGGAAAGCCGGTCAGTGCCAGCGTGCCGATGACCATCATCCAAAAAGTGAAGGGGATGTCCTTGCGCAGCCCACCCATTTTGCGCATGTCCTGCTCATGGTGCATCGCGTGGATCACCGACCCCGCACCAAGGAACAGCAGCGCCTTGAAGAAGGCGTGCGTAAACAGGTGGAACATGCCGAGCGAGTAGCCACCGACCCCCATCGCCACGAACATGTAGCCCAATTGCGAACAGGTCGAATAGGCGATGACGCGCTTGATGTCGTTTTGCACCAGACCGACGGTCGCGGCGAAAAACGCCGTCATGCCGCCCACAATCGTCACCACCGACAGCGCCACCGGGGCCTGCTCGAACAAAGGCGACAGCCGCGCCACCATGAACACGCCCGCCGTCACCATGGTTGCCGCATGGATCAGCGCCGACACCGGCGTCGGGCCTTCCATCGCGTCCGGCAACCAGGTGTGCAGCAGGAACTGCGCCGATTTGCCCATGGCGCCCATGAACAGCAGCAGGCAGGCCACCGTCATGGCATTGGCGTCAAGGCCAAAAATATGGATGGTTTTATGCGCCAGACCGGGGGCCGCCGCGAAAATCGTGTCGAAAGAGACCGATCCGGTGAGCGTGAAAACGAGGAAAATCCCCAAAGCAAAGCCAAAATCGCCAACCCGGTTGACCACAAAAGCCTTGATCGCCGCCGCATTGGCCGAGGGCTTTTCGTACCAGAAGCCGATGAGCAGATAGGAGGCCAGCCCGACGCCTTCCCAGCCAAAAAACATCTGTACCAGATTGTCGGCGGTCACCAGCATCAGCATGGCAAAGGTGAACAGCGACAGATAGGAAAAAAACCGGTTGCGGCCCGGATCGTCTGCCATGTAGCCGATGGAATAGAGGTGAACGAGGCTCGATACCGTGGTGACAACCACCAGCATCACCACCGTCATGGTATCAACGCGCAAGGCCCAGTCGACCGAAAGCTTGCCCGCCGTCATCCAGTTGGCAATGACATGCACGTCCAGCGGCGCCGCCCCGAGGCCATATTCAAAGAACACGACCCATGACAGCAAGGCTGCCACCAGCAGCAGGCCGGTGGTGAGCAGTTCGGCGCTGCGGGCGCTGAGGCTGGTGCCGCTCAGGCCGGCGATCAGTGCGCCGAGCAGCGGCAGGAAAACAATGGCGTCGATCATGCCCCGCTCAGCCCTTCATTTGATGAATATCTTCAACCGCGATGGTGCCACGGTTGCGGAAATAAGTGACCAGGATAGCCAGCCCAATCGCCGCCTCCGCCGCCGCGACAGTGAGGATGAACAACGCGAAAACCTGGCCGGTGAGATCGTGCAGATGCACGGAGAAGGCCACCAGGTTGATGTTGACCGCCAGCAGGATCAATTCCACCGACATGAGAATGACGATGATGTTCTTGCGGTTGAGGATAATGCCGAGCATGCCGAGCGTGAAGACAAGCGCCGCAACGACGAGATATTGATTGATGCCAATCATGGATGATGCCCTATTCTGCCGCTTCGAGCCCGCGCCCGGTCGGCACTTTGACAATATCAATGGCCCCTTCGCGCGTGCGCGCATTCTGGGCGGCGATATTTTGGCGCTTGACGCCGGGCTTGTGCTGCAAGGTCAGCACGATCGCCCCGATCATCGCCGTCAGCAGCACGAAGCCCGCTGCCTGAAACAAATAGAAATACTGCGTATAAAGCACCTCGCCGAGTGCCATGACATTGCTGGCCACGGCTGGCGTTGGCGTTTGCACATGGCCGCCAGCCGAAGGCGTGGCCGCAACGCCGCCGACCACCAGCAGGAGTTCGATCAGCACCAGACACCCAATCAGCGCGCCTAGCGGCAGATATTGCAGGAAGCCCTGCTTCAGTTCGGCAAAATCCACATCAAGCATCATGACGACGAACAGGAACAGCACCGCGACCGCGCCGACATAAACCACGACCAGCAGCATCGCCAAAAATTCCGCGCCGATCAGCAGGAACAGGCCGGCCGAGGCCACAAACGCCAGAATCAGGAACATCACCGAATGCACCGGGTTGCGCGCCGTGATCACCATAAAGGCAGACAGGCACAGCACACTGGCAAACAGATAGAAAAAGATCACGGCTGGAGTCATGGCTGGTGTGCTCGGTTCAAACGACAAGTCGCCCGGCAGCCTTTTGCCAACTCCTGCGACTTGCGCTCACGCTTAGTGCAGCGCACGCGCCGGGTAAAGCGCAATGTATGCGCCGATGGAAATCAGGGGTGAAATTGTTGCACGGCGGGAGGCTTTTGGGCCGCCAGATGCCCCACTCATGACGCTGGACAAATTTCCACATCATTGTGCTGTCTGGATATAAACCAGAACATTACGAGGGCTCGGAACCGACGGTGCCGCCTCAAAGAGCCAGAATCAGGACAATATTGAAGTGCGCCGCGCGTGCCGAGGGCCCAGTGTTGCTGCTGCAAGGCCTGGTTACGGCACTGTGCGCGTCATTGCGTGCCTGAAAATGCCCCAGTGCCTGCATCTCCAGGAGGCCAAGCGGAACAATAGCGCTTTGTATCGCGAAGCAATATTGCATTAAATTGCAAATCTCTGCATATTCTGCATGCAATTGTCACTTTTGGTTCATAGTTCGTTAATTTATAGGGCTTTGCACCGCGTATTTTGCATACCTGCTTCGCAAGCCGCCCCCTTTCATTGTGCAATGCAACATATTATGTTCCGTTCATCGAATACCACGGGCGTTGGCCAAACGGCTTAGGACCCTTGATCAGGAGAATGATGATGACCCTCGAAACCCTCACAGTGCGTATCCGCAAGTGGCGCCAGTATCGTGCTTCAGTGCGCGAATTGTCCCGCCTGAGTGATCGCGAACTCAGCGATCTCGGCATTGGCCGCGGCGACATCGATTACGTGGCGCGCGGCGGCGTCCGCGACTGAGCGAGTTTGCATCCGCGCTGCAGATCAAGGACTTCGGTTCAAGGTCTGGCAGCGCTGGGTAGCGCAAGCGCCTGCTGGGATCCTCCCGCCAGCAGGCGCTTTTTTATTGCCGCTGTTTTTGGTTGACCTCTCTGGTGCTTCGCGCCACAGAACAGCATGAAACCCATTCACATCATTGGAGCTGGCCTCGCTGGCTCGGAAGCGGCCTGGCAGGTGGCGCGGCGGGGCGTGCCTGTCATTCTCCACGAAATGCGCCCAATCCGCGGCACAGAGGCGCACAAGACCGGGCATTGCGCCGAACTCGTCTGCTCAAATTCATTTCGCTCCGATGACGCCGCCACCAACGCCATTGGCGTGCTGCATCGCGAAATGCGCGCCATGGACTCACTGATCATGCGCATGGCTGATGCCCATCAGGTGCCAGCGGGCGGGGCTTTGGCTGTAGATCGCGATGGCTTTTCGCTGGCCGTGACCGCCGCGCTCGAGGCCGAACCGCTCATCACCCTTGAACGCAGCGAAGTTGACGGCCTGCCACCCGCTGCCTGGGACAATGTGATCATCGCCACCGGTCCGCTCACCTCGCCAGCTCTGGCTGAGGCGATTCGCGGCCTCACCGGCGAAGACGCGCTGGCCTTTTTCGATGCCATTGCCCCCATCGTGCATCGCGCTTCGATTGACATGGACAAAGCCTGGTTCCAGTCGCGCTACGACAAGAAGGGCCCAGGCGGCACCGGTGCTGATTACATCAATTGCCCGCTTGACCGCGACACCTACGAAGCTTTGATCGACGCGCTGCTGGAGGGGGAGACCACGCCCTTCAAGGACTTTGAAAATACACCCTATTTTGACGGCTGTCTGCCGATCGAGGTGATGGCGGCGCGCGGGCGCGAAACCCTGCGCCATGGCCCGATGAAACCGGTTGGCCTGACCAATCCGCATCATCCCGGCCAAAAGCCCCATGCGGTGGTGCAATTGCGCCAGGATAATGCGCTGGGCACGCTCTACAATATCGTCGGCTTTCAAACCAAGCTCAAATATGGCGCTCAGGCAGGCGTGTTGCGGCTGATTCCCGGCCTTGAAGGGGCGGAATTTGCCCGGCTCGGCGGCCTGCATCGCAACACTTTCCTGAATTCACCACGCGTGCTGGACGCGGCCTTGCGGCTGAAGGCCGATCCGCGCCTGCGCTTTGCCGGGCAGATCACCGGCTGCGAAGGCTATGTCGAAAGCGCCGCCGTCGGCCTGCTCTGCGGACGCATGGCCGCTGCCGAACGGCTTGGCCACACCGCAGCCCTGCCCCCGGTGACCACGGCACTTGGGGCGCTCGTCAATCACATCACAGCGGGCCATCTCGACACGATTGACGCTGGCCCGCGTTCATTTCAGCCCATGAATGTCAATTTCGGCCTGTTTCCGCCGATTGAAGCCCAAACCCATGATGGCGAGGGCCGCAAGCTGCGCGGGCCGGACAAAGGCGCCGCCCGCAAAAAGGCGCTGAGCGCGCGGGCCGAAGCTGACATGGCCGCATGGCTTGTCAAATCATCGGCGACCTGACAGACTTTGCGCTCGACAGGTAGCAAGCGTTGCCGGGAATGAAACTGACAGGAGCGCCGTGTGCCGGCCCAGGATTACGAGATTCTCGATGAACGCTTCGGGCGGTTGATCCATGGCAATGCCGGGGTCGAGCGGCTGTATACCGGCTGTCGCTGGGCTGAAGGCCCCGCCTATTTTGCCGCTGGCAAATATCTCGTTTGGTCCGACATCCCCAATGATCGGGTGATGCGCTTTGATGAAACGGATGGCTCGGTCAGCACCTTCATCCAGCCCGCCATGAACCAGAACGGCCATTCTGTTGACCGCGAGGGGCGGCTGATCTCCTGCGAACATCGCGGACGCTGTGTCTCGCGTATCGAGATTGATGGCAGCCGCACCGTGCTGGCTGATCGCTATCAGGGCAAGCGCCTGAATTCACCCAATGATGTCGTGGTCAAATCCGATGGCAGCATCTGGTTCACGGATCCAAGCTACGGCATTGATTCAGATTACGAAGGCGATGCCAGCCCACACGAGGTTGGCGGCTGTTACGTTTACCGGCTTGACCCCGCCACCGGCCAACTTGATGCGGTGGCGACCGATTTTGAAAAGCCCAATGGCCTCGCCTTTTCACCCGACGAGCGTCAGCTTTATATAGCCGATACCGGCGTCACCCATGTGAAAGACGGCCCCCGGCATATCCGCGTCTGCGCGGTAGCCGCCGACGGCAAAACGCTGGGGCAAGGCCGCCTGTTCGCCACCTGCCCTGTGGGTCTGTTCGACGGCTTCCGGCTCGACAGCGAGGGGAACATCTGGACGTCCACGGGTGAGGGCGTCTATTGCTACGCGCCGGATGGAACTTTGCTCGGCAAGGTGCGGGTGCCAGAGGTGGTCGCCAATGTCACTTTCGGCGGCCCCAAGCGCAACCGCCTCTATATCTGCGGCACGACATCGCTCTATGCGGTGATGCTGAATGTGCGCGGCGCGACCTGGCCCACGGCGGTCCCTTGATCGCGACTTGAACCGACTGCAGTGCGGGGCGCGCTGCGCTGACGCAACCAGGCGTCACCGGGAACCGCTGGGTGATGCGCCGTGCGGACATCGTGCCCTCAAACAAAAAGGGCGATGTTGCCACCGCCCTTGAAATTCTCGACTTTGCCGCAACTTCAAACTTGCAAAGCCTCACGCGGTGGGCGCGGCGCCCTTGGCGTCTTCGTCGCGATCAACAAATTCGATCACGGCCATCGGCGCATTGTCGCCTTGGCGGAAGCCGGCCTTGAGAACGCGGCAATAGCCGCCGTTACGATCCTTGTAGCGCTTGCCCAGCACATCAAACAGCTTGCGCACCAGCACAACATCATGAAGCTGCGAAATCGCCTGGCGGCGGGCGTGCAAATCGCCACGCTTGCCGAGTGTTACCAGCTTTTCAACCACGGGGCGAAGATCTTTCGCCTTGGGCAATGTCGTGATAATCTGCTCATGCTTGATGAGCGCCTGCGACATATTCATGAACATCGCCTTGCGATGCTCGGACGTCCGGTTGAAACGCCGTTTGGCGCGACCGTGATACATGGCGTGTCTCCACTTTAGAGGGTTATGAGAGCCGCCGTGCCACGGTACGGCTCCCTTTTATCGGCGCTGTTGCGCCAGATTCTTCAGAAATGCTCTTCGAAGCGCTTGGCCAGTTCATCGACATTTTCCGGCGGCCAGCCGGTGATTTCCATGCCGAGATAAAGCCCCATCTGCGCCAGCACTTCCTTGATTTCATTCAGGGACTTGCGACCAAAATTCGGGGTGCGCAGCATCTCGCCCTCCGATTTCTGGATGAGATCGCCGATATAGACGATATTGTCGTTCTTCAGGCAATTGGCCGAGCGGACCGAGAGTTCGAGTTCGTCGACCTTCTTGAGCAGGGCCGGGTTGATGAACGGCAGGTTCGGCAGAGCGGGTGCCACTTCCTCGCGGCGCGGCTCGTCGAAATTGACGAACACATTGAGCTGATCCTGCAGGATGCGGGCGGCATAGGCCACCGCATCTTCCGGTGACAGCGCGCCGTTGGTTTCCAGCGTCAAAGTCAGCTTGTCATAGTCAAGAACCTGACCCTCGCGTGTATTATCAACGCGATAGCTCACTTTCTTCACAGGAGAATAGAGAGCATCAACCGGTATCAGGCCAATCGGCGCATCTTCAGACCGGTTGCGATCGGCGGGAACGTAACCCTTGCCGATGTTGACCGTCAATTCCATGCGAAGCTCCGCACCTTCATCGAGGGTGCAGATCACCACATGCGGGTTGAGGATCACGACGTCGCCGGTGACGGCGATATCACCGGCCCGCACCACGCCGGGGCCGGTCTTTTTGATTACCATGCGCTTGGGGCCTTCGCCTGACATTTTTACCGCAATATCCTTGACGTTCAGGATGATGTCGGTGAGGTCTTCGCGCACGCCGGGGATTGACGAAAATTCGTGGAGAACGCCGTCAATCTGCACAGCGGTGATGGCCGCGCCTTGCAGCGAGGACAGCAAAATCCGCCGCAGCGAATTGCCCAGCGTCACGCCAAAGCCCCGCTCGAGCGGTTCAGCCACGATGGTCGCGACTTTCTTGGGGTTATCACCCACGGCGACCTGGAGCTTCGCGGGTTTGATCAAATCCTGCCAGTTCTTCTGGATCATGGCGGCACCTTTCTAAGACGAATGGCGCGGCAACAAGGCCGCGCCTAATTGTTCCAACGACGTAGCGGGCTCAGACGCGCCGACGCTTGCGCGGGCGGCAGCCATTATGCGGAATGGTGGTGACATCGCGGATCGAGCTGACGGTGAAGCCGGCCGCCTGCAGGGCACGCAGCGCGGATTCACGCCCTGAACCGGGACCAGACACCTCAACCTCAAGCGTGCGCATGCCATGCTCCTGCGCTTTGCGGGCAGCGTCTTCCGCAGCCATCTGCGCAGCATAGGGGGTCGATTTGCGCGAGCCCTTGAAACCCATCGTGCCGGCCGAAGACCACGAAATCGTGTTGCCCTGCGCATCGGTGATGGTGATCATCGTGTTGTTGAATGTGGAGTTCACATGGGCAACGCCCGACACAATGTTTTTGCGTTCGCGACGACGAACGCGGCCTGCTTCTTTAGCCATGGGTATTACAATCCTTCAAGCGCGCCCGTCATGCCAGGCGCTCGGGGTGGTGGCCGGGTTCATGCCCCGACCGTGATTACTTCTTCTTGCCGGCAATCGCCTTGGCTTTGCCCTTGCGGGTGCGGGCGTTGGTGTGTGTCCGCTGACCGCGCACCGGCAACTGGCGGCGATGGCGCAGGCCACGATAGCAGCCGAGATCCATCAGACGCTTGATGTTCATCGACACTTCGCGGCGAAGATCGCCCTCGACCATGTAATCACGGTCGATGGTTTCGCGGATTTGCAGCACTTCGGCGTCGGTCAGTTGCGACACGCGGCGATCGGCAGGAATTTTCACCTTGGTGCAGATTTCCTCAGCCTTTTTGGGGCCAATGCCATGAATATATTGCAGCGCGATGATGACGCGCTTGCCTGTGGGGATATTGACGCCTGCTATACGGGCCATTGGTACTCTCCATTGCGGCCCCAAAGGGCCAAAGGTCAATCCGCGTCCGGTGGAGGCCGGCCCATGCGAATACACAAAACACCGACGCCCCCTGAAAAGGGTTAGTCCACGTGTCTGGTTGATCATCGGTCGTTAGTCGGTTGCTGCTGCGCGGTCAAGTGCCAATTTGCCGCGCGGCTGCGCTTTTCACGCCAAAGCCGCATCAATCTGCGCCGCGACGGCGTCCACCTCTGCCATGCCGTCAACACCGCGCAAACGATCGCTCTTGGCATAGTAGGCAGAGACGGGTGCCGTCAGGGTGCGATAGGCCTCAAGCCGCACGCGAAACGAAGCCGGGTTGTCATCCGCACGCACGCTGCCGCCTGCGGCAACGGTTTCGGCGACGCGCTTCTCGATGCGCGCTATCAGCGCCTCTTCGTCAACCTTGAGCTCGATCACCCGATCCAGCTTGAGGCCGCGCTCGGTCAACAGACGATCCAGCGATTCAGCCTGCGTGACGGTGCGCGGAAAGCCATCGAGAATGAAGCCGCCCCTTGCGTCTTCTTCTTCGATGCGCTCGCCGATAATGCCGATAACGATCTCGTCGGACACCAATCCGCCCGCATCCATCACCGCCTTGGCCTTGCGCCCGATCTCCGTGCCCGCCGCCGCTGCTGCCCGCAGCATGTCGCCCGTCGACAATTGCGGAATGTTCAGCCTGTCGACCAGTCGTTTCGCTTGAGTCCCCTTTCCCGCCCCCGGTGGCCCAAGCAAAATCAATATCATTTTTTTCTCCCCTTGAGACGTGACTTCTTGATCAGGCCCTCATATTGCTGAGCCTGCAAATGCCCTTGCACCTGCGCCATTGTATCCATCGTGACGCTGACGACGATCAAAAGCGAAGTGCCTCCAAAATAAAACGGCAGCGCCGCATAGGAGATCAGCAGTTGCGGCAGCAGGCAGATCAAAGCCAGATAGATGCCGCCGAGCACAGTGATGCGCGTCAGCACCTTGTCAATGTATTGCGCGGTCTTTTCGCCCGGTCTGATGCCTGGCAAAAAGCCACCATACTTTTTCAGATTGTCCGCGGTTTCCACCGGATTAAACACCTGCGCAGTGTAATAAAACGCAAAGAACAAAATCAATGCGACATAGAGCACCAGGTAAAGCGGGCGCCCCGGCCCGAGCAGGTTGGTGATCGTGCCCATAATGCCGGTAGCACCACCATTGGCGGTGAAATTCGCAATGGTGGTGGGCAGGAGCAGCAAAGACGACGCAAAAATCGGCGGAATGACGCCCGACGTGTTGAGCTTCAGCGGCAAAAACGAGGTCTGCTGCTCGGAGATGCGGTTGCCGACCTGACGTTTGGGATAGGTCACCAGCAGACGCCGCTGCGCCCGCTCCATGAACACGATGAAGGCCACCACAAACAGCGCCATCACCGCGACCGCAAAAATGATGATTGGCGACAATTGACCTTGGCGCCCCTCCTCCAGCGTGCGGATGATCGCGCCCGGAAATCCTGAGATAATGCCAGCAAAAATGATCAGCGACGAGCCATTGCCGATGCCGCGCGAGGTGATCTGCTCGCCGAGCCACATCAGGAACACCGTGCCCCCGACCAAAGTGATGACCGTCGAGATCGTGAAAAATATCCCCGGATTAAGCACATAATGCGCGCCGCTGGATTGCAGGCCGACTGAAATGCCATAGGCCTGGCCAGCCGCCAGCAGAACGGTCAGATAGCGGGTATATTGGTTGATGACCTTGCGGCCGGTTTCGCCCTCTTTTTTCAGCGCATCGAGCTGCGGAAACAGCGGCGTCACCAATTGCACGATGATCGATGCCGAGATGTAGGGCATGATGTTGAGGGCGAAAATCGCCATGCGCTGCACAGCGCCGCCGGAAAACGAGTTGAACAGGTCCAGCACACCCTGCGAGTGGCTGGTGAAGTTCTGCTGGAAAGCGACCGGATCAATGCCCGGCAGCGGGATATAGGTTCCGAGGCGAAATACAACCAAGGCAGCCAACGTAAACCAGATGCGCTGCTGCAGCTCCTTGGCCTTGCTGAAATTCGCATAACTGGCGCTGGCGGCCAGTTGCTCTGCTACCGATGCCATGTCTTTTCCGCTCCTGGCCACAGTTCTGTTCTGGCCCGCTTATAATAAAAAAGCGGGGAAGCCGTCATCAACGCCCACCCCGCCCCATATGGCGACTATAAAACCAGACGCAACGCCCGGTTATCACAATTACGTGGCTGGCGCGCTGGCCTTGGCGACGCGGGTCAGGGGTTTTTCGAGAATTTTGACGCTGCCGCCAGCTTTCTCGATTGCCGCTACAGCACCCTTCGAAGCCCCTGCGACTTCAAACACCAGACCGGTCTTGATCTCGCCCTGCCCCAGCACCCTGACGCCGTCACGAGCCCGCGCGCAGATGCCGGCCTTGACCAGCACATCCACGGTCACTGTCTCACCTGCCTTGAGCTTGCCGGATTCGACAGCTTCCTGGATGCGCCCGACATTGACTTCGTTAAAGTCAGTCGAGAACGGGTTCCAGAAACCGCGCTTGGGCAAACGCCGATGCAAAGGCATCTGGCCGCCTTCAAAGCCCTTGACGCGCACGCCGGTCCGGGCCTTCTGACCCTTGACGCCGCGTCCGCCGGTTTTACCTTTGCCTGAACCGATACCGCGTCCAACGCGCATGCGCGACTTGGACGAACCCGGATTGTCTGAAATGCCATTGAGTTTCATGGTCGTCTCCTCACTGGCTTTCATGGACGCGCACGAGATGGGCTACCTTGGCGATCATCCCACGCACAGCGGGGGTATCTTCCAGTGTGGCCACCCGGCCAAGTTTGTTGAGCTGCAAACCCACCAGCGTTTCGCGCTGGGTGTGGATACGGCCGATGTGGCTGCCGGTCTGTTCGACCTTCACGGTCTTTGTTGATTTCGCTTGCATGATCACATCCCTCACGAATCAGATGCGTCAGCATCGACGCCTGGACGGCGTGCCTGCAGGACCGACACTTTGAGATTGCGGCGAGCAGCCACGGCGCGGGGCGAATCTTCGCTCTTCAATCCGTCAAAGGTTGCGCGCACCATGTTGTAGGGGTTGGATGACCCCTGCGACTTGGCCACAACATCATGAACGCCGAGAGATTCGAACACGGCGCGCATCGGGCCACCGGCGATGATGCCCGTGCCCGCAGGCGCGGCGCGCATCACCACGCGGCCAGCGCCATGGCGGCCCTTGACGTCATGATGCAAAGTCCGGCCTTCACGCAGCGGCACGCGGATCAATCCGCGCTTGGCGGCCTCGGTAGCCTTGCGGATGGCTTCCGGCACTTCACGCGCCTTGCCATGACCAAAGCCGACGCGGCCCTTCTGGTCGCCCACAACCACTAAAGCTGCAAAGCCGAAGCGCTTGCCGCCCTTCACCACTTTGGCGACGCGGTTGATATGCACCAAACGGTCCACAAATTCGCTGTCTTTTTCTTCGCGCTGACGATCTCCGCCGCGCTGTCCATCTCTTGCCATTTTTTCAACCTCACTTGCGCGGCTGGACACGAAGCCCACCCGCTCGCTTGGAATATTTTGCCTCAGAAGCTCAGGCCACCCTCGCGGGCACCCTCGGCAACTGCCTTGACGCGGCCATGATAAACATAGCTGCCACGATCAAACACCACTTCCTTGATGCCAGCCGCCAGTGCCCGCACCGCCAGCAGCTTGCCGATCTCGGTAGCTGCAGCGATGGTCGCGCCGGTCTTCATGGCCTCACGGTTGGTCTTTTCCAGAGACGAGGCGGCGCAGAGCGTCACACCCTTCTCGTCATCGATCACCTGAGCATAAATCTGCTTGGATGAACGGAACACCGACAGGCGCGGGCGACCATAGCCATGGGCTTTGACAGCGCGCCTGATGCGAGCCTTGCGGCGCACACCTGTTTCAGAAATCTTGGCCATGCGGCGCTCCTTACTTTTTCTTGCCTTCCTTGCGGAAGATGAATTCGCCAGCGTATTTCACGCCCTTGCCCTTGTAGGGCTCCGGCCCACGGAAGGCACGGATTTCAGCCGCAACCTGGCCAACCTGCCGCCGGTCAATGCCGGAGATCGTCAGTTCGGTCGGCTTGGGCGCGACAATCGCGATACCCTTGGGGATCGGGAAAATCACGTCATGGCTGTAGCCCAGCGACAGGTTCAGGTTGGAACCGGCCACCGCTGCCTTATAGCCGACGCCATTGATTTCAAGCTTGCGCTCAAAGCCCTTGGTGACGCCTACCACGAGATTGTTCACCTGCGCGCGGGTCGTGCCCCACATGGCGCGGGCGCGCTTGGTTTGCGAACGCGGGGTGACGGTAATCGCCCCGGCGTCATGGGCCACCGATACTTCGTCCGGTGCCAGGAATTTCAGTTCGCCCTTCGCGCCTTTTACAGCGACCAACTGGCCTTGCACCGAAGCGGTGACACCAGCGGGGATCGAAACAGGCTTTTTGCCGATACGTGACATGATGATCTTCCTTATGGTGTCCGGCTCAGAACACCTTGCACAGGATTTCGCCACCGACATTGTGCTCGCGCGCGGCATGGTCAGCCATGACACCCTTCGAGGTCGACAAAATCGTGATCCCAAGCCCGTTCTTGACGCGCGGCAAAGCATCGACCGCCGCATAAACGCGGCGACCCGGACGGGACACGCGCTCAATTTCGCGGATGACATGCTGGTTATCGTAATATTTCAGTTCGATCTCGAACTCGGTACGCCCGTTGCCATATTCGGTCGAGGCATAGCCGCGGATGAAACCTTCATCCTTCAGCACGTCGAGAACATGGGCGCGCAGGCGCGAACCTGGTGTCTGCACTTTGCTTTTACGGCGCATTCCGGCATTGCGGATGCGGGTCAGCATATCGCTCAATGGATCATTCATGGCCCGCCTCCTTACCAGCTTGACTTGACGAGGCCGGGAACCAATCCCATGAGGCCGAGTTCACGCATCGCGATACGCGACATTTTCATCTTGCCATAATAGGCGCGCGGACGACCGGAGACCTCGCAGCGATTGCGCTGACGCTCCCTGGCCGAATTGCGCGGCAGTTCGGCCAGCTTCAGACGGGCAGCGAACTGCTCCTCGATCGGCTTGGTCATGTCGTTGGCGATGGCCTTCAGCCGAGCCCGCCGACCGGCGAACTGCTTCGCCAATCTCGCCTTGCGGGCATTGTTTTCCAAAGCACTTTTCTTTGCCATAATAGACCTCTGGTTACCGCGTCTGACCGCGTGGGGTCACTGCCGGAACGGGAAGTTAAAGGCCCGCAGCAACGCGCGCGCCTCGTCGTCTGTCTTTGCCGTGGTGCATACGATCACGTCAAGACCCAGTTGGTTTTCCACCTTGTCATAATCGATTTCGGGGAACACCAGATGCTCCTTGATGCCTAGGGCATAATTGCCCCGTCCATCAAAGCTTTTCGGATTGAGGCCGCGGAAATCGCGGATGCGCGGCAGCGCCACCGTGACCAGGCGGTCCAAAAACTCGTACATGCGCGCCTTGCGCAGCGTCACCTTGACGCCAATCGGCATGTTCTCGCGCACCTTGAAGGTCGAGATCGCCTTGCGGGCGTGGGTGATGACCGGCTTCTGGCCAGCAATCAGCGCCAGATCGCCGGCGGCAACGGTCACCTTCTTGGAATCATTGACCGCATCGCCAACGCCCATGTTGAGGACGATCTTGTCGATCTTCGGCACTTCAAAGGCACTCTTGTACCCGAATTCCTTGATCATTTCGGCGCGGATGCGTTCCTCATAGGCCTTGCGGAGCCGGGGCATGTAGCCCTTGGGAACCGACAATTCCCCAGCCGAAGCTGTGGAAGACAGCACCACTGTGCCGCGCTTGATTTTCTCGGGCGCGCCTGTCGCGCCCTTGGCGGCGTCCTTCGACCCGCCTTTGGCGTCCTTAGCATCAGCCATCGATCAAATCTCCTGAACCTTTAGCGAACCTGACCTTGCGGCCGTCACTGAGAACCTTGAAACCCACCCGCGTCGCCTTGCCCGTCTTGGGATCGGCAATGGCGATGTTGGACAGATGAATGGTGGCTTCCTTGCGGATGATGCCGCCCTGCGCCTGCTGCGTCTGCTTGGTGTGGCGCGACACCATATGGACGCCCTCGACGATGGCGCGGTCTTCCTTGGGCATCACCTGCTTGACAGCACCGGTTTTGCCCTTGTCACGACCCGAGATGACAACGACCTTGTCACCTTTCTTGATGCGAGCGGCCATTACAGCACCTCCGGCGCGAGCGAGATGATCTTCATGTGGTTACGGGCGCGCAATTCGCGCGGCACCGGTCCGAAGATGCGGGTTCCAATCGGCTCCGACTGATTGTTGATCAGCACGGCAGCATTGTTGTCAAAGCGAATGACGGTGCCGTCAGCGCGCTTGATGTCCTTGGCGGTACGCACCACCACGGCTTTCATCACGTCGCCCTTCTTCACCTTGCCGCGCGGAATTGCCTCTTTGATCGACACGACAATAATGTCGCCGATACCGGCATATTTGCGCTTCGAGCCGCCGAGCACCTTGATGCACATCACACGACGCGCGCCCGAATTATCCGCAACGTCGAGGTTGCTCTGCATTTGAATCATGGTTCATCACCCTTTTTGTCCGCGCCAGTTTCCAGCTCACGGCCGGACTTTGCCCGAAGGATTACATCGCGCCGCGTTCAGTCGGCCTTGGCTTGTCCCGGCGTATCCTTGGCCAGCGCAATCCAGCGCTTCAGCTTTGAAATCGGTCGGGTCTCTTCGATCGACACTGTATCGCCGACTTTGAAAGCCTTGGCTTCGTCATGGGCGTGGTAGTTCTTGGAGCGCCGCACAGTCTTTTTCAACAGCGGATGGGTGAAGCGACGCTCCACCTTCACCACTATGGTCTTGTCCTGCTTGTCGCTGACGACGACGCCCTGGAGAATTCGTTTCGGCATGGTAAACTAACCTTATGACTTGATCGCGCTGCGCTTTTGCGTAGCAATCGTCTTCACTCGCGCGATGTCGCGCCGCACGACCCGCACGCGCGCGGGATTCTCAAGCTGGCCTGTCGCCCGTTGAAAGCGCAGGTTGAACTGCTCCTTCTTCATCTTGAGCACTTCGTCTTCCAATTGATCCTGTGTCATCACCTTGAGGTCTGACAGGCGCTGATGGTGTTTCATGATGCCCTCTTCTCTCACTCGGCAATGCGCTGAACAAAGCGCGTCTTGATCGGTAGCTTGGCAGCCGCCAGCGTCAGCGCTTCACGCGCCAAGGCCACCGGCACACCGTCAATTTCAAACATGATGCGGCCCGGTGCGACGCGCGCCACCCAAAGCTCAGGTGCGCCCTTGCCCTTGCCCATGCGGACTTCGACAGGCTTTTTCGACACAGGAACATCCGGGAACACGCGGATCCAGACGCGGCCAGCGCGCTTCATGTGGCGGGTCAAGGCGCGACGGGCGGCCTCGATCTGCCGGGCGGAAATCCGCTCTGGTTCAACTGCCTTCAAGCCAAACTGGCCAAAATTCAGCTCGAAACCAGCCTTGGCATCGCCATGGATGCGGCCCTTGAAGGCCTTGCGGAATCGTGTGCGCTTGGGTGACAACATGATTGTTCAGCTTTCCAAAAATCAGGCGGCGTCGCGGTCGCGGCGCGGACGGCGTTCGCCGTCGCGGTCACGCCGATCAGGCCGGTCGCCACGTTCGGGGCGACCCGACGGTCCGCCACCCACTTCGTTAGCCCGGCGCTCATGGGCGGTGGGATCATGCTCAAGGATTTCGCCCTTGAAAATCCACACCTTGATGCCGCAGGTGCCATAGGCGGTATGCGCGGTGCCAACACCATAATCAATATCGGCGCGCAGTGTGTGCAACGGCACCCTGCCCTCACGATACCATTCCATGCGGGCGATTTCCGCACCGCCAAGACGCCCCGAGCAATTGATCCGGATGCCTTCCGCGCCAAGGCGCATCGCTGATTGCACGGCGCGCTTCATGGCACGACGGAAGGTGACGCGGCGCTCAAGCTGCTGGGCAATCGAGTCGGCAACGAGCGTTGCATCGATTTCCGGCTTGCGCACCTCCACAATGTTGATCACCACTTCCGACGTGGTCAGGTCGGCGACCAGCTTGCGGATTTTGTCAATGTCCGCGCCCTTTTTGCCGATCACCACACCCGGACGGGCCGAATGAATGGTGACGCGGCACTTGCGGTGCGGACGCTCGATGATGATCTTCGAAATCGCCGCCTGCTTCAGATCCTTCATCAGGACTTCGCGGATGCGGATGTCCTCATGCAGCAGTTTGCCATATTCGTTCTTGTTGGCATACCAGCGCGAATCCCAGGTGCGGTTGATACCGAGCCGCAGACCAATCGGATTTATTTTCTGTCCCATGGTCGCTCCCTCAAGCTTTTGCAGCAGCAGCGGGCTGCTCGCGCACAATAATGGTGATATGCGCGAACGGCTTCTCGATCCGCGTCGACTTGCCACGACCGCGGGCGCTGAAGCGCTTCAGCACCATGGCACGGCCAACATGCGCCTCAGCGACGATCAGATCATCGACATCGAGCGAATGGTTGTTCTCGGCGTTGGAAATCGCGCTTTCAAGACCCTTCTTGACCTCGACCGCGCTGCGCTTGCGGGAAAACTCGAGATCGGCGAGAGCCTTGGCAACTTTCTTGCCGCGGATCAACTGAGCGAGAAGGTTGAGCTTCTGCGGGCTGACACGCAACATGCGCACCACGCATTTGGCTTCTGTTTCGCGCTCGCGGCGGACGTTTGCAACTTGTGACATGGCGTTAGGACCTCTTCGCCTTCTTGTCGGCGGCATGGCCGTGGAACGTCCGGGTCGGTGCGAACTCACCGAATTTCTGCCCGATCATCTCCTCGGTCACTGCCACCGGCAGATGCTTGTGGCCGTTATGCACGCCAAACGTCAGGCCGACAAATTGCGGCAGGATCGTTGAGCGGCGGCTCCACATCTTGATGACTTCATTACGGCCTGAAGACCGCGAGGTCTCTGCCTTCTTCAAAAGGTAACCGTCGACGAACGGGCCTTTCCATACGGAGCGAGCCATGGATCAGCCCTTCTTCTTGGCTTTGTGACGCGAGGTCACGATGAACTGGGTTGTGCGCTTGTTGGTGCGGGTCTTTTTGCCCTTGGTCGGCTTGCCCCAGGGCGAAACCGGATGGCGACCGCCCGAGGTGCGGCCTTCGCCGCCGCCGTGGGGATGGTCAACCGGGTTCATGGTCACGCCGCGATTGTGCGGGCGCTTGCCGAGCCAGCGTTGGCGGCCGGCCTTGCCGAGCGAAGCGTTCATGTGATCGGGGTTTGACACCGCGCCAATGGTCGCAAAGCACTGGCCATGCACGAGGCGCTGCTCGCCGGACTTCATCCGCAAGATCACATAGCCGGCGTCGCGGCCCACGATCTGCACATAGGCCCCCGCCGAGCGGGCCATCGCGCCACCGGCACCGATTTTCAGCTCGACATTGTGGACAATCGTCCCCACCGGGATGTTCGACAGCGGCATGGCATTGCCAGGCTTGACGTCAACCTGATGGCCGGACACCACCTGATCGCCAGCCGCCAGCCGCTGCGGCGCCAGGATATAGGCCTGCTCGCCATCGGTATAGGTCAGCAACGCGATAAAGGCGGTGCGGTTGGGATCATATTCCAGCCGCTCGACCTTGGCCGCTACGTCCAGCTTGCGCCGACGGAAATCGATGATCCGGTAGGATTGCTTGTGGCCACCGCCACGAAACCGCACCGTGATGCGCCCGGTATTGTTGCGCCCGCCGCGCTCAGACTTGCCTTCCGTCAGCTTCTTGAGCGGCTTGCCCTTGTAGAGCTCGCTGCGATCAACAATCACCAACTGCCGCAAGCTGGGGGTGACGGGTTTGAAGGATTTTAATGCCATCTCGTCTTACCTCGTCAGAGCCCGGTGGTCACGTCGATGGATTGGCCCTCTTGCAGGGTCACCACCGCGCGCTTGCTGTCGGACTGAACGCCCTTGTAGCCGCGAAACACCTTGCGCTTGCCCTGGCGCACCAGCGTATTCACCGCCGTGACCTTGACATCGAAAAGCTGTTCGACAGCCGCCTTGATCTGCGGCTTGGTTGCATCGATCCGCACCTTGAACACCACTTTGCTGGCTTCCGACTGCATCGTCGCCTTCTCGGTGATGACCGGCGCGACGATCACGTCATAATGGCGTGCATCTTTGGTCATTGAAACCGCGCCTCCAGCGCTTCAAGTGCGGCGCGTGTCAGCACAAGCTTCTCACGGCGCAAAATATCGTAAACATTGATGCCCTGCACCGGAAGCACATCCACTTTCGGGATGCTCCGCGCTGCCAGCGCAAAATTCGTATCCACTGCGGCCCCGTCAATCACCAGCGCGCTGGTGATGCCTGACTTGGCGAAATGGCCGATCAAAACCCTGGTCTTGGGTTCAACCATCGCGGCGTTCTCCCAGATGACGATGCCGCCATCCTTGGCCTTGGCCGAGAGCGCGTGGCGCAGCGCCAATGCCCGCACCTTCTTGGGCAGGTCATGAGCGTGGTCGCGCACGACCGGGCCGAAAGCCCGTCCACCACCACGGAACTGCGGCACGCGTGCCGAGCCGTGACGGGCCGAACCTGTGCCCTTCTGCTTGAACATTTTCTTGCCGGTGCGCCAGATTTCGGCGCGCCCCTTGGTCTTGTGCGTGCCAGCCCGGCGCTTGGCCAGCTGGTAGCGGATCATGCGCGCAATCAGATCCTGACGCGGTTCCAGACCAAAGATGGCATCCGGCGCTTCGAGCGAACCGGCAGCAACGCCATCAAGCGATGTCACATCAAACTTCATCGCCTCAGCCCTCCTTGCCAGCTTCGGGGGCTGCTTCAGCCGCCATGCGGAACTTGCCCGGCTGCGGCGCATCCTTGGGAAGCGCCTTCTTCACCGCATCGCGCACATAAATCCAGCCACCCGCTGTACCCGGAACCGAACCCTCGACGAGGATCAGCCCGCGCGCCACATCGGTCTCAACCACTTTCAGATTGAGCGTGGTGATACGGTCGGCACCCATGTGGCCGGCCATTTTCTTGTTCTTGAAGGTCTTGCCTGGATCCTGACGACCACCGGTCGAACCAAGCGAACGATGCGACACCGAGACACCGTGGGTTGCACGAAGACCGCGGAAGTTCCAGCGCTTCATGCCACCGGCAAAGCCCTTGCCCATCGATGTACCTGCCACATCGACGAACTGGCCTACCACGAAATGGTCTGCGGTGATCTCGGCACCCACCGGGATCATCTTGTCGGCAGGCACCCGGAACTCGGCGAGCTTCAGCTTCGGCTCGACATGCGCAATGGCGAAACGCCCACGCTCGGCCTTGCCGACATTCTTCACCTTGGCTTTGCCAATCCCGAGTTGCAGGGCGCTATACCCATTCACAGCCTCGGTCCGGTGCGCCACAACCTGGCAGCCGTCGACCTTGAGCACCGTAACCGGCACATGTGTCCCGGCGTCGGTAAAGACGCGGGTCATGCCCAGTTTCTGTGCGATAACACCTGATCGCATGTTCTCATTCCTCAAAAGGTGCGTTCGCTACAGCGAAGAGGCACCCGGCAAAAATCTTCAGACCTTGATCTCGACATCGACACCAGCGGCCAGATCGAGCTTCATCAAAGCATCCAGCGTCTGCGGCGTCGGCTCGACAATATCCAGCACCCGTTTGTTGGTGCGGATTTCGAACTGCTCACGTGACTTCTTGTCCACATGCGGCGAGCGGTTGACCGTGAACTTCTCGATCTTGGTCGGCAGCGGAATCGGGCCACGCACCTGAGCGCCCGTGCGCTTGGCGGTGGAAACGATTTCCCGCGTCGACGAATCGAGAATGCGGTGATCAAACGCCTTGAGGCGAATGCGGATATTTTGGCCGTTCATCATATCATCCCTGCACCAGCGACGCGCGCAAGGCGCGCCGCCGCATCTTGAACTCTAGGTTCGGCTCGTTCTTATTCGATGATCGAGGCAACAACGCCTGAACCAACGGTGCGGCCACCCTCGCGGATAGCAAAACGCAGCTTCTCTTCCATCGCGATCGGTGAAATCAGCGTGACCTCAATCGACACATTGTCGCCCGGCATCACCATTTCGGTGCCTTCCGGCAGTTGCACGATTCCGGTCACATCGGTCGTGCGGAAATAGAACTGCGGACGATAATTGGTGAAGAACGGGGTGTGGCGACCGCCTTCGTCCTTGGTGAGGATATAGGCCTCGGCCTTGAACTTGGTGTGCGGCTTGACCGAGCCGGGCTTGCAGAGAACCTGACCACGCTCGACGTCTTCACGCTTGGTACCACGCAGCAAGCAGCCGACGTTATCGCCAGCATCGCCGGAATCCAGCAGCTTGCGGAACATTTCGACGCCGGTGACGATCGTCTTGACGGTCGGACGCAGGCCGACGATCTCGATTTCCTCACCCACCTTGACGCGGCCACGCTCGATACGACCGGTGACAACCGTTCCGCGGCCCGAGATCGAGAACACGTCCTCGACCGGCATCAGGAAGGGCAGATCAATCGGGCGTTCCGGCTGGGGAATGTACTTGTCCACCGAATCCATCAGACGCAGGATCGCGTCATGGCCGATTTCCGGGGTCACGCCATCAAGCGCAGCCTTGGCTGAACCCTTGGTGATCGGAATATCATCGCCAGGAAAATCATACTTGGAAAGGAGCTCGCGCACTTCCATTTCCACGAGTTCGATCAGTTCGGCATCGTCAACAAGGTCAACCTTGTTCATGAACACGACGAGAGCCGGCACGCCAACCTGGCGGGCGAGCAGGATGTGCTCGCGGGTCTGCGGCATCGGGCCGTCAGCCGCCGACACAACCAGAATCGCACCGTCCATCTGGGCTGCACCGGTGATCATGTTCTTCACATAATCGGCGTGGCCAGGGCAATCGACGTGGGCATAATGGCGCGTCTTGGTTTCATATTCGACGTGCGCGGTCGAAATGGTGATACCGCGAGCCTTCTCTTCAGGCGCCTTGTCGATCTGGTCATAAGCTGTGAAGGTCGCGCCGCCGGTCTCGGCGAGCACCTTGGTGATCGCTGCGGTCAGCGAGGTTTTGCCATGATCAACGTGGCCAATGGTGCCGATGTTGCAATGCGGCTTGTTACGTTCGAACTTTACCTTCGCCATGGTAGGCTCCTTAAGAAACTTCCAAAGTTAGAATTGGATGTTGTTGCGTTCAGGCGTATTTCGCGACGACCTTATCGGCCTCCGCCTTTGGCACCTGCTCATAGTGGTCAAACTGCATGGTGAAATTGGCACGTCCCTGTGAGAACGAGCGCAATTGGTTGACATAGCCGAACATGTTGGCTAGCGGCACCATCGCGTTGACGACCACCGCATTGCCACGCATGTCCTGGCCCTGTATCTGGCCACGACGGGCGTTGAGATCGCCAATGACGCTGCCTGTGTAATCTTCCGGCGTCACAACTTCGACCTTCATGATCGGTTCGAGCAGCACGGCGCCACCCTCGCGCAGCGCCTCGCGGAAAGCGGCACGTCCGGCAATTTCAAAGGCCAGTACAGAGGAGTCGACGTCGTGGTAGGCGCCATCAACCAGCGTGGCTTTGGTGTCAACCACCGGGAAGCCCGCCAGCACGCCAGCGCCCATCACGGAGTTGATACCTTTTTCGACGCCAGGAACGAATTCCTTCGGCACCGAACCGCCCACAACCTTGGATTCGAAGACATTGCCCTTGCCGATTTCATTCGGCTCGAAAATGATCTTGACCCGCGCGAACTGGCCTGAGCCGCCCGACTGCTTCTTGTGGGTGTAGTCTTTCTCGACGCGCCTGGTCATGCGCTCACGATAGGCCACCTGCGGCGCGCCAATGTTGGCATCAACCTTGTACGTGCGGCGCAAAATGTCGACCTTGATGTCAAGGTGCAGTTCGCCCATGCCCTTGAGAATGGTCTGGCCGCTCTCGACATCCGTGGAAACCCGGAACGAGGGGTCTTCGGCGGCAAGCTTCTGCAGCGCTACGCCGAGTTTTTCCTGATCGGCCTTCGATTTCGGCTCAATGGCGATTTCGATCACCGGATCGGGGAATTCCATTTTCTCGAGCACGACCGGCTTGCCAAGATCGCAAAGCGTGTCGCCGGTGCGGGTATCTTTCAGGCCCGCCAGCGCAACGATATCGCCCGAGTAGGCTTCCTTGATGTCTTCGCGGTTGTTGGCATGCATCAGCAGCATCCGCCCTACCCGCTCCTTCTTGTCCTTGGTCGAGTTCATCACTGTGGTGCCGCTCTCGATGTGACCCGAATAGACGCGGCAGAAAGTGATGGTACCAACGAAAGGATCGTCCATGATCTTGAAGGCGAGCATGGAAAAGGGTTCGTTGTCATCGGCGCGGCGAACAACTTCCTCACCGGTATTATAGTCGATGCCCTTGATGGCTTCGCGATCCAGCGGCGAGGGCAGATAATCCACCACGGCATCAAGCAACGTCTGCACGCCCTTGTTCTTGAATGCCGTTCCGCACAGCACAGGCACGAAAGTGACGGTGCGAACGGCCTTGCGGATGAGGCGCTTGAGCGTCGCCTCGTCGGGCTCCTGGCCATCCAGATAGGCCGCCATCACGTCATTATCGAGCTCAACCGCCGCCTCGATCATGATGTTGCGGTATTCCTTGGCCTTTTCGACCAGATCAGCCGGGATTTCCTCGTCGTGGAAATTTGCGCCCAGCGCTTCGTTTTCCCAGACGACCGCTTTCATGCGGATCAGGTCAACGACGCCCTTGAAGTTCGATTCCGACCCAATCGGCAACTGGATACAGACCGGCTTCCCGGCAACCCGCACGCGGATGTCCTCGACGCACATGTAAAAATCAGCGCCAGTCTTGTCCATCTTGTTGATGAAGACGATGCGCGGAACATTGTATTTGTCGGCCTGGCGCCACACCGTCTCGGTCTGCGGTTCGACGCCCTGGTTGCCATCCAGCACGCAGACCGCGCCGTCCAGCACGCGCAGCGAACGCTCGACTTCAATGGTGAAATCGACGTGGCCAGGCGTATCAATGATGTTCAGCCGCTTGCCCTGCCAGAAGGTGGTGGTTGCCGCCGAGGTGATGGTAATGCCGCGCTCCTGCTCCTGCTCCATGAAATCCATGGTGGCAGCGCCGTCATGCACTTCGCCGATCTTGTGCGACTTGCCGGAATAATAGAGGATGCGCTCGGTCGTCGTGGTCTTGCCAGCGTCGATATGCGCCATGATCCCGAAGTTTCGGTAATCCTCAATCGTGTTCATGCGGGGCATAATCATCAATCCTGAATTGCGGCCGGTCTCACCAGCGATAATGCGCGAAGGCGCGGTTGGCTTCTGCCATCCGGTGCGTGTCTTCACGCTTTTTCACGGCATTGCCGCGGTTGTTGGAGGCATCGATCAACTCGCCAGACAGGCGGTCAACCATGGTCTTGTCGTTACGGCCGCGGGCGGCGGTGATGATCCAGCGGATCGCCAAAGCCTGACGGCGCTCGGTGCGCACTTCGACCGGCACCTGATAGGTGGCACCACCAACGCGGCGCGAACGCACTTCCACGGACGGCGCGACGTTTTCCAGCGCCTGCCTGAACACAGTCAGCGGATCGGACTTCAGTTTGCCCTGGATGCTGTCGAAAGCCCCATAGACAATCGATTCGGCGACCGACTTCTTGCCGTCGTACATGATCGAATTCATGAACTTGGAGACGATGGCATCGCCAAATTTCGGATCGGGAATAATTTCGCGCTTGTCGGCACTGTGGCGGCGGGACATAAGATGAATTCCTTACTTCGGGCGCTTGGCGCCATATTTCGAACGGCGCTGCTTACGATCCTTGACGCCCTGGGTGTCGAGCACGCCGCGCAGGATGTGGTAGCGCACACCGGGCAAATCCTTGACGCGGCCGCCACGAATCATCACCACCGAATGCTCTTGCAGATTGTGGCTCTCGCCCGGAATATAGCCGATGACCTCGAAGCCGTTGGTCAGGCGCACCTTGGCAACCTTGCGCAAAGCCGAGTTCGGCTTTTTCGGGGTCGTCGTATAGACGCGCGTGCAAACACCACGCTTCTGGGGACAAGCCTCCAGATGGCGGGCCTTTTCGCGATAGACCGGCGCAATGCGCGGCTTGCGGATCAATTGACTAATCGTCGGCATTCATCGCCCTTCCGAAGCGGTTCTAACAGCATGCCTTTGCCCAGAAATCCGGACACAAGCAAAACCACGCCGCCAGCCAAAAATGGCCAACGGCGCAACAAACAGAGGAACAACAGCAAGCTGCCGTTCATGCACCCAAGCCGCCGAAGCGGTTATGAAGTCACTCGTTCTAAATCCAGATGCGTTTAGCGGGCCTGCATCGGGGACGTGGCGTCCACCGAAAATGACCGCTACGGCCACCTGATGTAGGTGCGCTTCTAATTCGCCCCAGCGCGCGCGTCAACCCCTTGGGCGCGATATTTGCAAGATCGGGGCTAGGCATTGCGTGTCAAAGCCTCTCGGGGTGATCATGATGCCCCCCAGAGCGCTTGATTTGGTGGGCATGAAGCCATTCCACCCCGCCGTCGCCCGCTCGTTGCAGCGCCGCGGCACGCTCTGGCGGGGGGCGGACGTCCGCACAGGGTTCCGGGCCAGGGATCGCTGCCTTCCTCGCGGTGAGCGTTGCTGGTGCCATGCACGGCCATCACGCTCTTTGATATGATGACGTTTCTCTACGAAAAAGGCCGCCCGAAGGCGGCCTTGATCCATCGTAACCTGGGCTGCCTCGCGCTTATTCCGCGGCTGGCAGTTGCACCAGCGGGGCTTTCGACATTTCCGCCTTCTGGGTCAGAATCATCTCGTCGCGCATGGTGGCGATGCGGCGCAGCTTGGACATGGCCGCACCGGTACCCGCCGGGATCAAGCGCCCGACGATCACGTTTTCCTTCAGGCCTTCGAGCGTGTCGCGCTTGCCGTTGACGGCAGCCTCGGTCAGCACGCGCGTGGTCTCCTGGAACGAAGCCGCCGAGATGAACGAGCGAGTCTGCAACGAGGCCTTGCTGATGCCCAGCAGCACCGGCGTACCCGAAGCAATCCGCTTGCCCTCTGCGAGCATCTTTTCATTGACTTCGGCCAATTCGGCCAGATCAACCTGCTCGTCCTTCAGGAAGGCGGTATCGCCGGGATCGACGATATCGACCTTTTGCAGCATCTGCCGGACAATCACCTCAATGTGCTTGTCGTTGATGTTGACGCCCTGAAGCCGATAGACTTCCTGGATTTCATTGACGAGGTAGGCGGCCAGTTCCTCGACACCCTTGATCGCCAGGATGTCATGGGGGGCGGGCTTGCCTTCGACGATGTAATCGCCCTTTTCCACGGCGTCACCATCGAGCAGATGCGTCTGGCGGCCCTTCGGCACCAGAATTTCGACCGGCTCCCCACCCTCTTCGGGCGGGATAATGTTGATGCGCTGCTTGTTCTTGTAATCCTTGCCAAATTTCAGCGTGCCGCTGATCTCGGCAATGATCGCGTGGTCTTTGGGACGACGCGCCTCGAACAGTTCGGCGACGCGCGGCAGACCACCGGTGATGTCGCGGTTACGGGCCGATTCCATCGGGATACGGGCAATGGCATCACCTGCCTTGATCTCGGTGCCGACATCAAAGCTGATGATTGAGTCCACCGGCAGCGGGTATCGGGCATCGCCGCCACGCGCCAGTTTCAGCACCTTGCCGTCCTTGCCCTTGATGGTGATGGACGGCTTCAGGCTCGACGAGCGCTGGTTGGCGCGCCAGTCGGTGACGACACGGCGAACGAAGCCGGTCTTTTCGTCGACGCTCTCGGAGAGCGACGCTCCATCGACCAAATCCTCATAGGCAACCGCCCCATCAACTTCGCTCATGATCGGCCTTGTATAGGCGTCCCATGCGGCGATGCGCTGACCGCGCTTGACCATATCACCCTCGTCCACCATCAGGCGCGAGCCATATTGCACACGATGCACCGCGCGCTCCGCGCCGTCGTGACCCATGATGACAATGGCGACATTACGCGCCATCACCATCAAATCGCCATCGCTGTTGCGGGCTACCGCCCGGTTGCGGATCGTCACCTTGCCATCGAACTTGCTTTCGATGGAGGAGGTATCGGTGATCTGCGCCGCACCGCCGATGTGGAAGGTACGCATGGTGAGCTGCGTTCCGGGTTCACCGATGGACTGCGCGGCAATGACGCCGACAGCCTCGCCGATGTTGACGGGTGTGCCCCGCGCCAGATCGCGGCCGTAGCACTTGGCGCAAACGCCATTCTCGGCTTCGCAGGTCAGCACCGAACGGATTTTGACTTCGGAAATGGCCGAGGCCTGAATCCGGTCAATATGCCATTCCTGAATCATCTCCCCAACATCGACGATGACCTTGCCATCAAGATCGGTCAAAACCTCGCCCGCCGTGCGACCCAGAATCCGGATCGACAGTGGCGCAACGATTTGGCCGGCATCCACGATCGGACGCATGACAATGCCGCTCTGCGAGCCGCAATCAGGCAAAGTGATGATCGAATCCTGCGCGACATCGACCAGACGCCGCGTCAGATAGCCGGAGTTGGCAGTCTTCAGCGCGGTATCGGCGAGGCCCTTGCGGGCACCGTGGGTCGAGTTGAAATATTCGAGCACCGACAGGCCTTCCTTGAAGTTGGCGATGATCGGCGTTTCGATAATGTCACCCGACGGCTTGGCCATCAGGCCGCGCATGGCAGCAAGCTGCTTCATCTGGGTCGGTGAACCACGCGCACCAGAATGCGACATCATGTAGATCGAGTTGATCGGAAGATCACGACCGTTGGCATCCTTGTGGGTCGCCGAAATGCGCACCATCATCTCTTCGGCGAGCTTGTCGGTGCACTTGCCCCAGGCATCCACCACCTTGTTGTATTTTTCCATCTTGGTGATGAGGCCTTCGTTGAACTGCTGCTCATATTCCTTGGCGAGCGCGCGCGTGGCCTCGACAATGGCGGGCTTGGTCTCGGGCACCACCATGTCGTCCTTGCCGAAGGAAATGCCGGCCTTGAATGCCTCGCGGAAACCGAGCGCCATGATCTGGTCGCAGAAAATCACCGTCTCCTTCTGACCGCAATTGCGATAGACGGTGTCGATCATCAGCGAGATTTCCTTCTTGGTCATCAGCTTGTTGGCGACGTCGAAGGGGATCTTGTTATGGTCAGGCAAGAGCTGGCCCAAAATCATCCGACCTGGGGTCGTGTCGAAGATTTTGGAATGGCGGTTGCCCGCGGCATCAAACGTCCAGAGCCGACCCTTGATCTTGGCGTGCAGGGTCACGGCCTTGGCAGCCAGAGCGTGCTCAACCTCGCCCATATCCGAGAACATCATGCCCTGCCCCGGCTCGCCATCGCGCATCAGCGAGACGTAGTAGAGGCCCAGCACGATATCCTGGCTCGGCACGATGATCGGCATGCCGTTGGCTGGATGCAGGATGTTGTTGGTCGACATCATCAGCACGCGCGCCTCAAGCTGCGCTTCCAGCGACAGCGGCACATGCACCGCCATCTGGTCGCCGTCGAAATCGGCGTTGAAAGCGGCGCAAACCAGCGGATGCAACTGAATCGCCTTGCCCTCGATCAGCTTGGGCTCGAAAGCCTGAATGCCGAGGCGATGCAAAGTTGGCGCGCGGTTGAGCATGATCGGATGCTCGCGGATGACCTCGTCGAGAATGTCCCAAACCTCGGGACGCTCCTTCTCGACCAGCTTGCGCGCCTGTTTCACTGTGGTCGAATGGCCCTTGGCCTCAAGCCGCGCATAAATGAACGGCTTGAACAGTTCCAGCGCCATTTTCTTCGGCAGGCCGCACTGATGCAGCTTCAGTTCGGGGCCAACCACAATGACCGAGCGGCCGGAATAATCGACGCGCTTGCCGAGCAGGTTCTGGCGGAACCGGCCCTGCTTGCCCTTGAGCATATCGGCGAGGGACTTCAGCGGACGCTTGTTGGCACCGGTGATGACCCGGCCACGACGGCCATTGTCAAACAGCGCGTCAACCGATTCCTGCAGCATCCGCTTCTCGTTGCGGATGATGATGTCGGGAGCCTTCAGCTCCATCAAGCGCTTGAGGCGGTTGTTGCGGTTGATGACGCGGCGGTACAGGTCATTCAGATCGGACGTGGCAAAGCGTCCGCCGTCGAGCGGCACCAGCGGGCGCAGATCGGGCGGGATCACCGGCACTTCGGTCAGGATCATCCATTCCGGCTTGTTGCCCGAATGCATGAAGGCTTCAATGATCTTCAGACGCTTGGCGAGTTTCTTCGGCTTCAGCTCGGTCTTGGATTCGGCAATCTCCACCAGAAGCTGCTCGGCAATCTTCGGCAGATCCATGGTTTTCAGGATTTCGCGAATGGCCTCCGCGCCGATCATGGCGGTGAAGGAATCCTGGCCGTATTCGTCCTGGGCGCGAAGATATTCCTCTTCACCCATCAACTGACGATCCTTGAGTGGCGTCAGGCCCGGATCCATGACGATGTAGGATTCAAAATACAGAATCCGCTCAAGCGACTTCAGCGGCATATCGAGCAACAGGCCGATGCGTGAGGGCAGCGACTTCAAGAACCAGATATGGGCGACGGGCGCGGCCAGCGAGATGTGGCCCATGCGCTCGCGCCGCACCCGCGCCAGCGTCACTTCAACGCCGCACTTCTCGCAGATGACGCCCTTGTATTTCATCCGCTTGTATTTGCCGCAGAGGCATTCATAATCCTTGGTGGGACCAAAGATGCGGGCGCAGAACAGACCGTCACGCTCCGGCTTGAAGGTGCGGTAGTTGATTGTCTCGGGCTTCTTGATCTCGCCAAACGACCACGAAAGAATCTTCTCGGGGCTGGCGATACCGATCTGAATCTGGTCAAACGCCACCGGCTGCACCGCATTGGCGAACAAATTCATCACTTCTTGGTTCATCACCTGTCTCCTGCGAAATGCCGCGTGCGTAGGGGGATGCGCACGCCAGCCCGCTTTGAATTATTTCTGCTCGTCCACGACCTGGGGAGCGGAACGCGCACCCCCAGTCCTTTGTTCACTTACAGGCTATTCCGCCGCTTCGGCCGGCGGCAATTCATCCTGCTTCACCTGGTGCGTCAGATCGACATTGAGGCCGAGCGAACGCATTTCCTTGATCAGCACGTTGAAGCTTTCCGGGATGCCCGATTCGAACTTGTCCTCGCCACGCACAATCGACTCATAGACCTTTGTGCGCCCGGCAACGTCATCGGATTTCACCGTGAGCATTTCCTGCAACGTATAGGCCGCGCCATAGGCCTCAAGTGCCCAGACTTCCATCTCGCCGAAGCGCTGGCCGCCGAACTGCGCCTTGCCGCCCAGCGGTTGCTGGGTGACGAGGCTGTAGGGGCCGATCGAGCGGGCATGAATCTTGTCATCAACAAGATGATGCAGCTTCAGCATATAGATATAGCCGACCGTCACAGGACGATCGAACTGGTCGCCGGTGCGCCCATCAAACAGGATCGACTGGCCAGACGAGGCGAGCCCCGCCTTGCCGAGCATTTCGACGATGTCCTTCTCGCGGGCACCATCAAACACCGGCGTGGCAATCGGCACGCCGCGCCGCAGATTCTCGCCCATTTCAGCGATTTCTTCATCGCCCATGGCCTTCAAATCGACCGCCGGGCCATAGATATCGCCCAGCGTGCCACGCAACAAATGGCTGTCATGCGACTTCAGATAGGCATCAACCGCCTCGCCGACCTGACGGCCAAGCCCAGCGCAGGCCCAACCCAGATGGGTTTCGAGAATCTGGCCGACATTCATGCGGCTCGGCACGCCGAGCGGATTGAGAACGATATCAACCGGCGTGCCGTCAGCCAGGAACGGCATGTCCTCTTGCGGCACGATTTTCGAGACCACACCCTTGTTGCCGTGACGGCCGGCCATCTTGTCGCCGGGCTGGATCTTGCGCTTGGTGGCGACAAAGACCTTGACCATCTTCATGACGCCGGGCGGCAGTTCATCGCCGCGCTGCAGCTTTTCGACCTTGTCGAGGAACAGGCTTTCAAGCCGCTTCTTCGAATCGTCATATTGCTTGCGCATCGCCTCGATTTCGCCCATCTGGGCTGAATCTTCGATCGCAAATGCCCACCATTGCGAGCGCGCATGCTGATCAAGCGCCTCTCTGGTGATCGGATGATCCTTCTTGAAACCGCGCGGCCCGGCGATGCCCTTCTTGCCGATCAATGCATCGGCGAGGCGGGCATAGACGTTGCGGTCAAGGATCGCCAATTCGTCGTCACGATCCTTGGCGAGACGCTCGATTTCCTCGCGCTCGATGGCCTGCGCCCGCTCGTCCTTGTCGACGCCGTGGCGATTGAACACCCGCACTTCCACCACCGTGCCCTGCACGCCGGGGGGCACGCGCATCGAGGTGTCGCGGACGTCAGAGGCTTTCTCGCCAAAGATGGCGCGCAGAAGCTTTTCCTCAGGCGTCATCGGGCTTTCACCCTTGGGCGTGATCTTGCCACAGAGAATATCGCCCGCTTGCACTTCGGCACCGATATAAACAATGCCAGCCTCATCGAGGTTCTTCAGTGCTTCTTCGGCGACGTTCGGGATTTCGCGGGTGATTTCTTCCGGCCCGAGTTTGGTGTCGCGCGCCATCACCTCAAATTCTTCGATGTGGATGGAGGTGAACACGTCCTCTTTGACGATTTTCTCGTTGAGAAGGATCGAATCCTCGAAATTATAGCCGTTCCACGGCATGAACGCGACCAGCACGTTGCGCCCGAGCGCCAGATCGCCGAGGTCGGTCGAGGGGCCATCAGCCAGAATCTCGCCCTTGCCCACGACATCGCCCACCCGCACCAGCGGCTTCTGGTTGATGCAAGTGGACTGGTTCGAGCGCTGGAACTTCATCAGCCGGTAGATATCGACGCCCGGCTTGGCGGGATCGGGTTCTTCGGTCGCGCGGATGACAATACGGGTTGCGTCGACCTGATCGACCACGCCAGCGCGCCGTGCCGCAATCGCGGCCCCAGAATCGCGTGCCACAATGGCTTCCATGCCGGTGCCCACCAAAGGCGCATCCGACTTCACCAGCGGCACCGCCTGGCGCTGCATGTTGGAGCCCATCAAGGCGCGGTTGGCGTCATCATTCTCAAGGAACGGGATGAGCGCGGCGGCGACCGACACCAATTGCTTGGGGCTGACATCCATATAGTCAACCTTCTCGCGCGGCACGATGATGACATCGCCCGCGTGCCGCACGATCACCAGATCCTCGGTGAGGTTGCCCGCTGCATCCACTGCGACATTGGCCTGGGCGACAAAGCACTTGGCTTCTTCCATCGCCGACAGATAATCGACCGTTTCAGTCATGCGGCCGTCACGGATACGGCGGTAGGGTGCTTCAATGAAGCCGTATTTGTTGACGCGGGCGAAGGTCGCCAGCGA
>VFSW01000811.1_pt1 | contig 46308 bp, 51 predicted proteins | sample 5358111 | NCBI WGS metagenome assembly VFSW01 (sample SAMN11554181, study PRJNA540505) | mine drainage metagenome | isolation source: sediment from site ElyBrook_90M | place: USA: Ely Copper Mine, Vershire, VT | collected 2017
ACCAGCGGCAGCGTACCACTCGCCATTCGCTACTCGCCATTTCGCTATTCGCCGTTGCCACCAGCAAACCTCGGGCGCAGATCGCGTCGCGGGAACGCTTATTGTTGCCCGTCGCCCTTCGAGGCTCGCTCGCTCGCACCTCAGTGTGATGGAACGGAGTTTGTTGCCGCTGTCACCGCGTCTTCTCGAAAATCTCCCGGCCGATCAACATGCGGCGGATTTCAGACGTGCCGGCGCCGATTTCGTAGAGCTTGGCGTCGCGCAGGAGCCGCCCGGCCGGGAAATCGTTGATGTAGCCGTTGCCGCCCAGGCACTGGATCGTTTCGAGCGCCATCCAGGTCGCGCGCTCGGCGGCGTAGAGAATGGCGCCGGCGGCATCCTCGCGCGTGGTCTCGCCGCGGTCGCAGGCTTTCGCCACCGCATAAACGTAAGCCTTGCTGGCATTGAGCGTGACGTACATGTCGGCAAGCTTGGCCTGAATGAGCTGGAAGCGGCCGATCGGCTGGCCGAATTGGGTGCGCTGGTGAACGTAAGGCACGACCAGATCGAGGCAGGCCTGCATGACGCCGAGCGGTCCGGCCGCCAGCACCGTGCGCTCGTAGTCGAGACCGGACATCAGGATGTTGACGCCGTTGCCGACCACCCCAAGCACGTTTTCGGCCGGCACTTCGCAATCCTCGAAGACAAGCTCGCCGGTGTCGGAGCCGCGCATGCCGAGCTTGTCGAGTTTCGCACCCGTGGAAAATCCCTTGAAGGTTTTCTCGACAATGAAGGCGGTGATGCCGCGCGAGCCGGCGGTCGAGTCGGTCTTGGCATAGATCACCATAGTGTCGGCGAGCGGACCGTTGGTGATCCACATTTTCGTGCCGTTGAGGACGAAGCGGTCGCCCTTTTGGTCGGCGCGGGTGCGCATCGACACCACGTCGGAGCCGGCATTGGGCTCCGACATCGCCAGCGCGCCGACGTGCTCGCCGGAAATCAGTTTCGGCAAATAGCGTTTCTTCTGTTCGGGGCTGCCGTTCCTCCGGAGCTGATTGACGCAGAGGTTCGAATGCGCGCCGTAGGACAGGCCAACCGCCGCCGAGGCACGCGAAATCTCTTCCATCGCCACGCAATGCGCGAGGTAGCCCATCCCCGCGCCACCCCATTCCTCCTCGACAGTAATGCCGAGAAGTCCGAGCTCGCCGAGCTGCGGCCACAGCTCGCGGGGAAATTTGTTGGAGCGGTCGATCTCGGCTGCATTGGGAGCGATTTTGGCCTGAGCGAACGCGCCCACCGTATCGCGCAGCATCTCGACATCGCTGCCGAGATCAAAATCGAGGCCGGGAAGGCGGTTGGAGATCATGGTTGGCTCTGCCGCGGGCGTCTCGCCGACACCTTACATGCGCCAACGATAGCGGTTAGCCGCCACGCTGTCAGCGTGGGGGCCGTTTTAGCCGGCCGCGGAACGGGCGACCCTGGTCAGGACCCGATCGATCTCGGCGACCGGGCCGGGCCTGGCGAACAGGTAGCCCTGCATTTCGTCGCAGCCGACAAGACGCAGCAGGACGCGCTGTTCGTCGGTCTCGACGCCTTCCGCCAGCACTTTCATGCCGAGGGCGTGGCCCAACGTGACGATCGCCTGGATAATCGGACCGGTGCTGCCGGACGAGCCGAGCGAAGCAACAAAGGCGCGATCGATCTTGAGCCGGTCGAAGGGAAATTTTTGCAGGTAGTTGAGGCTGGAAAAGCCGGTGCCGAAATCGTCGAGCGCGAGGCTGACGCCCAGCGCGCGCAGCGCTTCGAGCCGCGCCAGCGCTTCCTGCGGGTTGTCGATCAGGATGCCTTCGGTCACTTCGAGCACGACGCGCGAAGCGGCGATGCCGGCCTCCGCCATGGCGGCACTGACAAGATCGACCAGCCAGCGGTCGCGAATCTGCAACGGCGAAAGATTGACGGCGACCGACAATCCCGGCCACCGCGAGGCATCGGCCAGCGCGCGGCGCAACACGATCTCGCCGAGCTGCGACATCAGGCCGCTTTGCTCGGCGAGCGGAATGAACACCGCCGGAGGGATCTGACCGCGGCTCGGGTGGGTCCAGCGCAGCAGTGCTTCGACGCCGACCATCGCGCCGCCGTCGGCGGCGACAATCGGCTGATAGTGAACGTCGAACGTTTGCAGCGAGATTGCGGATTGGAGTTCGCGCAACAACGAACGGCGCTCGGCATAATCGGTTTCGACCTGCGGCTCGAAAAAGCGCACTCTGCTGCGGCCTTCGCGTTTGGCCGCGCGAAGCGCGAGGCCGGCGCGGCGCGCTATTTCGTCGGCCGTCGCACCATCCTCGGGCGCCTCCGCGACACCGATACCGGCGGTGATCTGCCACATCCGCTCGACGAAGACCGGGCGCTGCAGCGCGGCGCGGAGCGCATCGACAAGCACCCCGGCTGGACGCGGCTCCTCGCTGCTGACAATCACGGCGAATTCGCCTTCCTCGAATCGTCCCAGCAACGCACCCACCGGCAATCCGGCGCGCACATGCTCGGCAACATTCATGATCACGGCATCGCCCCCTGCCCGTCCCAGCGTGTCGTTGACCTCGTGAAAGCCGTCGAGATCGACCAGGGCGAAGGCGACGAAGCCGGAACGACGCTGCGCCAGCGCATCGCTAAGACGTTCGATGATGGCGCGGTGATTGGGCAGTCCGGTCAACGCATCCAAGCCGAACCGCTTGCGCGCGGCCTCGGCACTGCGATCGAGCGAGCGGAGCAGCTGTCGCGAGGCGCGCACGGCGAGAAAACTCGCAACCCCAAACGCGACGCCGATCGCCGCCAACAGGCCCCACATCCGGTCCATGGCGCGAACGAGTGCGTTATCGGCGACCCAGCTGAACCAGCCGATGATCCGGCCCCGCGCGTCATGCAGCGATTGCAGCTCGCGCCCGGCTCCGCCGGCCGGGCCGGCATCAAACCGCAGGTCCTTAAGCCCGGCGCGATGCTCGATGAGCCGCAGCTGTGCATCGTCGAGGTTCTCGATATCGCCGATCGCAGCCTGGAGTTCACCAATCGCCCGTCGCAAAGCGGCGTGCTCTTGGGCCTCGATGTGACTGGCGCCGAGCTGCGTGACGGCAAAGCCAATCGCCGCGCACAGGATCACCGCGCCGGCCAACACCGCCGGCGCCAACAGCATACGGCGGGCCGCCCCGGTGTCTTCGTGTTGACCAAATTGGGACCGCCTCGAGGCGGGCGACAGCAGCCGGCGCGCCGCCAACCATTTCGTGGCTGCCGCAGCGGCCGTCATTAGTCACGCCCCGTTCAGGAATTACCCGACATAGGTCTAAGCGCCGTGGATTAACGACAAGGAAAGACAAAGGACCGCCAGTGTTTTTCAACAGCTGCGCCGAGCCTCGTTCGAGGGTAAACATGACATTAATCTACGCATCCGCTAGGGTCATTTCATGGTTAGTCGCGGCCACTTATCGAGCCGGTACCGAAGAGAAAATGAAGAGCAGTCGCGTGTCATTTCCGCATGTTGCCGCCGTATTCGCCACGATGGCCATACTTGCCGGTGCGCTTGCGGGCGCCACGCCGGCCCTGGCGCAAGAATGTCCCGGTAAGCCGGACGCGCTCGGCACCAGCCGCGTGCTGGTGCTTGAACCTGGCGAACTGACTCAGGTTGGCGTGATGCAGTATCCGCAGAGCCTGCCGCTCGCCGACAAGGAAGTCGTTATTACGTTCGACGATGGTCCGCTGCCGCCTTATTCGAACAAGGTGCTCGACATCCTTGCCGAGCAATGCGTCAAGGCAACCTATTTCCTCATCGGCAAGATGGCGCAGGCGTACCCGAGTATCGTGCGCCGGATTCATCGGGAAGGGCATACGATCGGCACCCACACCGAAGATCATCCATTGCGAATGCAGAAATTGCCGATCGACAAAATCCGTTGGGAGATCGATCAGGGCATCGCCGATGTCGGTGCTGCCCTCGGCGATTCCAGCGAGCTGGCGCCATTCATCCGTATTCCCGGCCTGTCGCGGTCACCGGTCATCGAGGCGGAAGCCGCCGCGCGTTCGCTGGTTATCTTCAGCTCCGACACGGTTGCCGATGACTGGCACCGCCATATCAAGCCGCGCGACATCGTATCCCGAGCGATGAGCAGGCTGGAGAAACGCGGCAAGGGCATTCTGCTGCTGCACGATATTCACAAGTCGACGGTCGCAGCCTTACCCGAACTCTTAAAGGAGCTGAAAGAGAAAGGTTTCCGCGTCGTCCACGTGATGCCTGGCGACGTCCCGGGACGGATCCAAACGGTCGGCGAGCCGCGATTGGCCGATCACACCATGCTGCCGGCGCCCGACGTCATGTCCTTCGCAACCGCATACCTGCCAAAGCGCAGGATTGTTCTGGCGGACCGCTCAGCCGGCGCAAGGTATCTCGCCCGGGCCGTGGCGATCGAATGGCCGGATCGGCCCAGTCACGCCGTGCCGGCGGACCAAACCGAATTCCCGGCCCCCGATATGCAGAATTTTGGTCTTCAGGATTTCAGCGCAACGCCGACAAATGGTCCCGCCCGAATCCTCGGCAACAGTGCGACCCGTGACTAAGATTCGTACCGCGCCGCCACTATGAACGGATGAGCACGTTCAAGAAGGCGGCGGTCCTCCCCGCGGAGGTGCCGAACCGGGTGGAGGCGGATACGCACCGGGCGGTGGCGGCGAACCGGGTGGAGGCGGATACGCACCGGGCGGCGGCGCATATCCCGGCGCTCCGGGAGGCGGCAAATAACCTGGCGGCGGCGGATACGCTCCCGCATCCGGAAAGCATCTGCGGCCATATGGTCCCGGGTGCCACCCTGGCGGGCACGGCCTCGGCGGCGCGCAAGAACTCATCATCAGCGCCGCCAGAAGCAACGCGATCAAACTAGAAATGCGGACGTTCATAAAGAGATTCCCCATCCCATCAATCGCCGGTTACGACGGTATCGCGGCCAAATTGGGACGCGGACACTGACAAAAATCACAACGGCCAGCACGCGGTTTCAATTCGGATTGCTATGCTAAACGAAGTCTTACTCCGCTTGCATCGCGGTGCGCCGCGGCTAACCCGCCCTTGCTACGCAGCTCACGCCCTCTGCCGGTCGTTGTCGATCGGCAGCACCTGGCCGCTGATCGACTTCGCCGCGTCGGAAGCTAAAAACACCGCGAGCGCGGCGATGTCCTTCGGATCGATCATCGCCTTGATCGACTGTTCGGCCATCGCCGCGGCGCGCACTTCGGTCATCGACTTGCCGCTGATCTGGGCGCGGCCGGCGAACACGCGCTCGATGCGGTCGCCTTCGACCGCGCCCGGCGCGATCGCGTTACAGCGGATGCCGCAAGAGCCGAGCTCCAGCGCCAGCGTCTTGGTGAAGCCGATCACACCCCATTTGGTCGCGGCGTAGGGGCTCCGATTGGCAAAGCCGAAGCGCCCGGCGACCGACGACATGTTGATGATGACGCCGGCTTTTGATTGCTTGAGATGCGGGATCGCAAGGCGGGTGACATCGAACATGGCGGTGAGATTGACCGCGATCACCTTGTCCCAGTCGTCCGGCGGATAATCGGCGACCGGCAGCGTCATCCCGGAAATGCCGGCATTGTTGATCAGCACGTCGAGCCCGCCGAGCCGCGCGACGGCATCCGGCACCATGCGCTCGATCTCGGCGCGGCGCGACATGTCGCATGGCCGCGCGATCAATCCGGGAATCTTCTTGGCACTCGCTTCGAGCGCCGCGGTATCGATGTCGCAGATGAAAACGCGCGCGCCGGCCGCGGCAAACGCATGCGCGAATTCGCGGCCGATGCCGGCAGCGCCCGCGGTGATCAAAACCCGTTGTGGCATTGTCCCTCCCTGCCTCTCGCATCTTCGTCTCTGCGCATGCGCGAAGGCAGGCAGGCGCAGACTGGGCTAAGCAAGCGTAGCCCGAATGCAGCGCCGCGCAATTCAGGAAAAGCCAATGAGGCCTCACGCCCCCTCCTCCGTCGGCGGCGGGATGCGCCGCTCATGGAAGCCGCGCTCGATCATGGCGTAGACCTCGCGCACCAGAATGTGGGTGGCGACCTCGTTCTCGGTACGGCCGAGCTTGCCGAGCGTTGCCAGGAGAGCAAGGTAATTGAAGGTCTCGAGCGGCAGCGTCAGGCTCAACGCCCGCGCCTCCGAGCGGTTTTCGGGTCGCGCCATGGGACGAACACATCTCAGGTTACAACATGGTTATAATATGGTTAAAACACTTGGCAGGCGACTCGAATCATGCAAAGTTCGGCCTCGGCGAGGGTTTTCGCTCAATAAGATTAAAGCGGCCCCGGTAACGGGTCCGGGCGTAAAAACGTCGGGCTGACAATCGCTTAAGTGCGGATGCGGCTCGGTGATCGCGGCGCCATGCGCGCCGTTGGGCACCGAATTCGCGCTTCTGCGGCGGAAAAGCCCGAAAGGCGCCCATTGCGCGCGGCCTTCGCCCTGGACGGCGGCCCAGAACCGGCCGCGGCATCCACGAGGCCGACCCATGACCAACCCGAGCACCACCACAACCTGGACCCCGGAGCGGGTCGAGCAGCTCCGCAGCTTTGTCGTCAGCGGCCTGACCTGCAGTAAGATCGCCGCCGAGATCGGCGTCACCCGTAACGCCGTCATCGGCAAAATCCACCGCCTCGGCTTGTCGCCGGAGCGGTCTGCGGCCGCGGCGGCGCGTTCATGTCCTCAACCCGTCCGGCGACAGCGGCGCTTGGCGCAACGCCACATGCTGCGCCTCATTCGCGCCGAAGCGCCGCAGGTGGCCGCCGGAGCAAGCGCCGAGACTTTATCAGTCGACAGCGCACAGCACTGCTCGCTGCTTGAGTTGGCGCAAGGCAAATGCCGCTGGCCGCTCGGCGATGGCGTCAGCAATACAGGCGCAGCGGATTTTGTCTTCTGCGGCAACGAAACGGCCGCCGGCTTCTCCTACTGCGCGGGCCACGCCCGCATGGCCTATCGGCTTCCGGCGCGGCGCCGCGCTTAGCGAGGCAGCCCGGCTAACGAGCGCGCCGCCGCGCTTCGCACCCGCGGCTGTTACAGACTGGCGCCTCCGGGGCGACCTCCGAGAATCGCGCCACTCCGGGTAAACGAGATATGAATCCGCGAAAAAACAAACTGTGGGACTCCTGACGTGAGTCTCGTTCATGCTCCGCGCACGATTCTCGGAGCCTGCGATGCACAAGATGCTTGTCGTCGCCCTATTGACCGCCTGCGCAGTCAACATCGCCTGCCTGTGCGGCCATTTGTGAGCTGCGCGAGGACAGAGGTCGCGGCAGCCCGACAATGACGAAAGCGCCGGCAGTTACGCAAACGGATAGCCGGAAACCCCGGCGCCGGCGCGGATGAAGCCGGTGCCGACGGCGCTCAGCAACCCTTCGATCTTGTCGAGCGTTGCATCGATCAGGCCGGGTGGTTCGCCGGCCTCAAGCAGGCGCTTGAGTTGCAGCAGCCCCTGATTGGCGGCGTCGATCCGCCGCGCCAGCACCACCGTAACGTAGAGCAGCGCCGTCGGGTCTTGCAGCAATGTCGCGGCGTCGGCGACGTGAAACTCCGACGGCTCCAGCGCACGCACATCCGCGCCGTGCGGCTCATCGAGCAAAGCCGAGAGTTCGCCGAACACCGCGCCGGCTTCGGCCACCTGGGCGAATTCGATATCGCCTTTGTAAATCCCGACCGCACCGCTTTTGAGAATCAACAGCCGCCCGGTTTTCGTACCCTCGGCAAACACGGTTTCGCCGGCCTCGTAGCTTTCGAGGGAAAGCGCGGCAAGCTTGCTTTGCCAAGCCTCGGAATTTTGAATGAGCGTCATCCGCGCACACCTGTTCGCCGGCATCGATCGAGGCCGATGGCGTCCGATCCGAGAAATACTCTGGACCCGTGCTGAGGCGCAATGTCTTGCGCACTCCGGCACGGCGCGTGCCCTCGCTCGGCGTAAATCGATCGGCGCCTCCTCAGGGCCGGAAATGGCCTTGAACCGCGTTAGCGCGGCGTTCATGAAAATCCGCCTAGAATGGAGGGTTATGACGCTGACCTCCGAGGCGGTGCTCGCCGAGCTTGATTCCGCGCTTCCTGAGAAGCCGGACTCCTGGTGCAGTACGGCTTTGCGCCGGATTGTTGATCTTTTCCTCGGCGGCGCCGCCCTCTACGGCGACGAACAGGTCGCCGTGTTCGACGAGGTGATCGGCCGCCTGATCCAGAAAATGGACCGGCTGCAGCTGGCCGAACTGAGCAACCGGCTGGCCCCGGTCGCCAATGCGCCGGTCGGGGTGCTGGGACGTCTGGCTCGTCACAGCGACATAGCGGTCTGCGGTCCGATCCTGGAGCAGGCAACAGCGTTGCCGGATGGAGACCTCGTCGAGATTGCCGATAAGGATCGCGTCGATCCGGGTCTGCTGGCCAAAATCGCCGGTCGCCCCCAGCTCAGCCCGGCGGTCACCGATATTCTGCTCAAGCGCGGCAACAAAGCGCTGCAGCGGAAGATTATCGACAACCCGAATGCGCGGGTCTCCGAAGCAGGCTTCGCCCGGGTGATCACGGGCCTTGGCGGTGACAAAAACCTCGCGTCCGCCATTGCCGCCCGAACCGACGTGCCGGCCGAGCTGCGAGTCTGGCTCACCACGACGTTGAGCGAATAGCTCCGCTGCGACGTCCGCCGCACGGAATCCGGCGGTCTCGCCGGACACGGCGGTGCGTAGCCGCATCGCAACGACGCGCGGCGCCGTCGGTTCAAGTTCGCCGGCTGCGCCAGAGCACGGCGTCGAGGCTCCACGGACCGGGACCGGCGAGGAAAATATATAGAAAGATAAAGCAATACAGCACCGCCGCTTCGCCGTGATTGAGATACGGATAAAAGCCTTGCGGCGCGTGGAACATGAAATAGCCGATCGCCATCTCGCCGGACATGATGAACGCTGCCGCCCGCGAAAACAGCCCGAGCGCCAAAAGCACACCGCCGCCAAATTCAATCAGCGCGGCGAACCATTCCAGATCGAACAGCGCGGGTGCGTCCATCGCCCGAGGAAAGCCAAAAAACTTGGACAGCCCGTGCTCCACGAACAGCAGCGCAGCCATGATGCGCAGAACGCTCAGCATGTAAGGCGCGAAGCGCTCGAGCAACGCCAGCGGCGACGCCGCGGCGGCAGACTTGGTAGACTGAATCGAAACGTCAGGCATGCGATACCCCTGTTGGCGCCCCGCGACGATGTAGCGTCCGCGTCGGCCGCGGGCACCTCACAAATTGCTGATGCGACGCCGGGTGCAGATCCGGTCTGAGTAAAAGGCGGCCTCGCCGGGCGCCAATAAGGGCGCGCAGCCCGCATGCCAGAGCCACGAAAAAACCGGTTACGATTTACTCGCGTTCCGTGAACTTTTGGTCAGACGAATATCGTGGAACCACGTAAAAAAACCGGCGCGAAATGGAACGGCGCCGTTACTTGCGGGGTTACCGACGCAGTTCTCTCGCAAATAAGATTTCAAATGGGCGAAACGAACCGTCGCGACCAAGAACTTTTAGACAAGCAATTGCGGCGCTTTGGTCGTAATCCCAGAAGTGACGGCACGCTGATTTTGGCGCTGGTCGCGGCGTTTCTTGCCGGCATGACGGTCGGCGCCGTTGCATTTGCCTTTAAAGCCGACCCGGCGCGCATGGCTGCATCGGCCACCGCGCCGGCCCGGCCGGTCAACGCACTGCCGATCGCGCGATAGCAGCAGTGTCTGCGTAGGATATTAGTCGGCGCGATGCTTAGCGCTACTCCTCGGGCTCTGTGGTGAAGAACAGCGGAAAGCCTTTCTGCTTGCCCAGATCCGTGGCTTCCTTGGCCTTGGTTTCGGCGACGTCCCTCACGTAGACTGCGATGACACAGGCGCCCTTTTGGTGCGCCGTCATCATCACCCGATAGGCTTGGTCCTCGTTCATGCGGAAGACGGCCTTTAGCACCTGCACGACGAATTCGCGCGGCGTATAATCGTCGTTGAGCAGAATCACTTTGTAGAGCGGCGGCCGCTGCGTCTTGGTGCGCACCTTGGTGCGCGGCTTCACCAGGGTCTTGGTGTTGGTCATGCTCGATGCTCCGCCAGCAGCGCTTGGCAAGCTTAAGCCAAGTATAGTCTGCATCGCTGAGCTTTCCCAAATCGCTGAGCTTTCCCAAATCGCTGAGCTTTTCCAATACGTCCCGGCCGGGGCCGCGCCCAGATTTCTGCATGCCGCCAGCTGTTGCTGCCGCCCGCGGTGTTTCGTCTTGGGACCGGCCCACCTATCTGCTTTAGTCGTCGCATCGCAAGGAGGCCACCATGCATATTCTCTGGATCGTAATCATCGGTTTCGTCGCCGGCATTGTTGCCCGTTTTCTGGCGCCGGGCCCGAACAATCCAGCGGGCTTTATCCTCACCACGCTGCTCGGCATCGCCGGCGCGTTCGTCGCGACGTTCATTGGCCAGACGATCGGCTGGTACGGCCCGAACCAGGGCGCCGGCCTCATCGGCGCGGTGGTCGGCGCGCTCCTCGTCCTGTTTATCTGGCACCGGCTGGTAACGAGCCACGCGATCCCCGATCCAGGCGATCGCCGCTATTTGTAGGTGCCGGCAAAGCGGCGCTTGCCCGTTAGCGACCCACCGACCGGCGCTGCAAGCCTGCAAAACGGGACGTGCGGCGTTCGACGACGACCGCGCGAGGCGCACCAACGCGTCCGGTCACGGTCACGCGGTCCACGTCCTTGCGCTGTCCCATCCGCAGTACAACGCCACGTGCCTCATCGCGGGGGACTTCCATCAGTGACGCCACAATCTCGATCTGCTCCTTGAGGTCGTCGGTGAGCCCCTGGGCCGCGACGACGGCCTCCTCAACCGTTGGTGGATCCCGTCGCACCCGGCGGCGGCCGTCTTTAGTCACCCATTCGTCGCTCATGTTCGCACCTGTGTGCTTTTTCCCTCTACAAGCGAGCATTATCGCGCCTTTGCCGCATTGCAGCAAGGAAATTGTGCAATGCACACACGACAAATTTACGACGCCCAAGATGTCAAAATCGATGGCGCCGCCTTTGAGGTACGGCCAGACGCGCGAACTGCCGTGTGGCCGGCGTTGCCGCTGTGCCGATGCGCTAACGCGGGGGCATGTCACTGAACAGGACACCGCCTTTGCCCTTTGTGGTCTTCGGCTGTTCGACCAACGAGATGACAACCGCCTCCGGCGGCACGCCGATATTCTTTACAACGGCGGCGGTGACGTCTTTGACGAGGCCACGCTTCTCATCCATTGAGCGGCCCTCAATGAGGTAGACAACGATTTCCGGCATGGATTTCTCCGTGTTGTTTGCCGGCCATAGTCAGGCACAAGTCGCGCACGAAGGCCGGTATGGACTTGCCTAAAGGATCGGGTTCCGTACTACGCAACGCCGGCGGTTGCCACAAGCATTCGGACAGTTTCTGGTTTGCCGCCCGCCACGAAAGTCGCGGGCGGATTCGTTTTTGCGTTCCGTTGAGACGCGGTGATCTGTCGCCGGGAACATACCGCAGGCTCCCGTGGTTGGCCTGTCAGCCAGGGAGTGCATCATGAAACAATTGGCATTGGCGGTCGGCTTGTTGGTGGCGGCTTTGACCGGCGCTTCGCCCGCTCGGGCAGACTACGCCGTGGTTCAATTTGGCGACGGTTTTTGCCGGATCTGGTGGGACAGTGCCGCTACGCCGTGGGGCATCGGCTGGACCAAACTTGCCATCGGCCTACCCGACCACGCGGCAGCGCGGGCTATGCTCGATGCCGCCATCATCCAAGGTGCTTGTCGCTAACGGCGGTCGTCCGAAGTGACCGCTTGCGATGACGCCGTTCCCGCGCCCGTCACAGGGTGCCAGAGCCTATGGGGGCAGTTGAACTCAAGCGGCTAGAAATCGCCCCGCGCCTGGTATTGGCCAAAATCCTGGCCGCGCATCCAGGACGCACCGTTGGGTAAAAGCGCTAACGGCGTTCTCACGCTGCCATAAGCCTGTTCACGCGCGGCGCCGTAAACTTGCTCGCGTGGGGCGCGCCACGTGAGACGCTGCTGCTGTTGCGCCTGCTTCCTGGCGGCTTTCTTCTGCGCCGGCGCTGTATCGGCAGCGGCGACAGGCTCATTGGCCGGTGGCGCCGACGCAACCGCCGCCGCCGGGGCCTCGGCTAGTGCCGAAATGTTGGCCGGATTTTGAGAACCAGAACGAGGGCCTGCCTCGGAAGCCGCAAAGCGCGGCGAAGGAGGTCCTCCGCGGTGATCGGTCGCGCTCCCGACTTTATGTAGCGCCTGCAGTTGTGCCGCCGCAGGAGCAAGGACAAATGCGAAGTCGCCCCGCTGCACCAGCGTACGCGCCGCGATCGAGCTTGCTTCGGCGGCCGGATGATCGATCAACGCGAACACGACGGCGGCGCCCGAAGTTGCGCCAATCGCGGCCGCCACGAGCGCTATTCGTGCCGTGCGCATAAAGCGCGGAGCCGGGGCGAGATAGCCCCATTCCGGACTAAAGTTTTCGGCGAAACGCATCTGGACCTCCGAGGCACGCTGATCGCTTCCCTGCCCAGCCACCGCCGCGGTGGAAACGCATCGAAACGAAGTCGGTTCCTTTAGGTCGCGGCAAGGTGATCGGCGGTTCACGGCGTCGTCGCGCCAAAACGCACCGTAACTCCGCCGCAGTTTGCCTCGCCGCAACGCTTAAGACGCGCTAACCAAGTTGGCCGGCGGACGCGGACTGGCGTCCTCGCCGCCGATCCGGTCGCCGATCGCACCAATCCACGTCGGAATCCCGCCGATCGCCGAGACGACCCGTTGGGTGACAGCGACGACGTGATCTTTGATCCCGATGGTCTTGGCGAACAGCGAATGGTCTTGCGCGGCCGATTTATGTTCTTCGTCCTGTTGCACGTTCGCGATCAGAAGCGGTGGCAACGCCGTGGCAGTGAGCGGATGTTTGCCATGCGCTTTGGCCGCAGCTATCGCGACGGCAGACAGCCGCGAACCGGCAGCGCCTGCTCCTGGCCGCGGCTCGACCGCACCGTCACCGGCGCTTGCATTTGCCGTCAACTGCTTCTTTTCGTCGGCAATGCGCGCCTGGACGAAGCTCACAATCAAGCCGTGCTCGTCGCGGAGAAGCTGCATCATCTCGGCCGAGGCGGGAGCCGCCCGCGCAGCGACCGGCTCCTGCCCCCAGCCCGACTGCAGATGGGTAAACAGGAAGCCCCCGATGATGCTCGCCAGCGCCGCCGGCAACACGTCATGCACGATCTTGCCCAGAAGACGCTTCAGCAACGGCAATTGGTAGGGCATGAGGCTGTTCTCCGGCGACCGCATTTTTCAAACGGACGGTTGAATTTCAAACATGCGTTATAGGCGGCGGCGGGCCCGGAAAAAGGATTTTTTGCGGCGGTACCGCGGATTTAAAACGCAAAACGGCCCTAGGGCAGCCGGCCCAGGCCGCCGATCGCCCAATGGCTGACGAGCTCGGCGAGCTGCTTGACCGTTGATTCGTCGAGCGAAACCGCAACCGGAAGCTCGGCAAGCTGCTCGCGATTGCGGACGAACACGCCACATTGGCCGATCAGCCAGATGGCCGCAAGCACCAGCGTGCGCTGGTCGGCTTCGGGCATAAAGCGGCGCACCAGATCGACCGCCAGCCCCATGAACGGAGCCGCCTCCTCGCGCACAAGCTTGCGAAAGACCGCGGTCGGACGCGCCGTTTCCCAGTTGAAAATCCGCATATAACGGCTCACCTCGTCGCGCGCCGTCATCGGTTGCAGCTGGCGGCGAACAAATGCGCCGAGCGCGGCCTCGCGGGACATCGCTTTGGCTTCTTCGGCATGCTCGATCTGGTCTTCGGTGAGGGTGTGAAACGCCGTCCGCAGTACTTCGCTGTATAATCCTTCCTTGCCGGCAAAGTGGTAATTGATGGCGGCCTGGTTCACGCGTGCCTTGGCGACAATGGCGCGCACGCTGGTCGCGTCGTAGCCGCGTTCGGCAAACAGCCGCTCGGCGGCTTTGAGGATGCGCTCGCGGGTGATCTCGGACGGTCGCGTCATGGCGGTGGGCGCCTTTGGGCGTTTTTCAAACTCTTGTTCGAATTCCAAATATGGGTTTGGCGGCGCTCTTGCAACATCCCGGCGGCCGTCAGCCTAAGTGACCGCCCCTTCCGACGCTGGCGCCGGAACCCGGAAAGTCGCGCCTGGAGGCCGCGGCCTGCTGCTCAAATGACTTGCCGCACGGTCCCCGCTATCGTCTGGCTGATGATTGGACCTTACCGAATCGAAGGCTACGCCATTGTCTCCGCCGACGGCATGATCGCCGATGGTGATGGAGCGATGCCGGACAGCATTCGCAACGACGCCGACCAGAAGTTCCTGCAGAGCGAACTCGACCGCGCTGCCGTCGTCGTGCATGGCAGCCGTTCGTATGAAGGCGGACCGCGCGCCGCCGGCCGCAAGCGTCTGATCGTGACACGCCGGATTGCCACCATCGCACCGGACCCATCGCATCCCAATGCGCTATTATGGAACCCGGCCGGGGCGACGCTCCGGGAGGCGCTCGCCAAACTCAGCGTCGGTGGCGGCACCGCCGCGATCATCGGCGGCACCGAAGTTTTCGGCATGTTTTTGCCGCTCTACGACGCCTTCCACCTCACACGCGCCGCCTTTGCTAAAATTCCGGGCGGACGACCGCTGTTTCCAGCGAGCGGCACACATTCGACCCCGGAAGATGCACTCGCGGCCTACGGCCTTAAGCGCGGCGTCACACGCGACATTGACCCGGCAGCCGGGGTCACACTGACGACGTGGACGCGCGAAGCGGCGATTACGACCCGGAATTCGTAACTCTAGGACGCCACACAACCAGCGGTAGGCCGCCTGCCGTCCCCTTGGTGCGTTCCTAAGCAGCAGCGCCTGTTTTCACCTTGCAAGCCTTTGTTCACCCTTATCGCGGCATTGTCATCGCTGTTTCAACGGGGCCGCGCCCGTAGCATCATGATGCGAAGTCTCCCCCTCATTGACGAACTCGAGGCCGCGCTGAGCTCCGGCACCAATACGCGTCGGATCGAGATGCTGACCCGCATCACCGATCTGTTCGTTGGCGGCGCGCCGCGCTATTCGGAAGATCAGATCGGCGTGTTCGATGACGTGATGGTGCGCCTCATGAGCACGATTGAGGCCAAAGCGCGCGCCAAACTCGCGAACCGGCTGGCGCCAATCGCTAACGCTCCGGCGAGCGTAGTTCACATGCTGGCGTTTGACGACGACATCGAAGTCGCGCGCCCCATCCTCAGACAATCGGAACGGCTCGAAGATCCGGCGCTGCTGGCCAACGCCAACACCAAAAGCCAGCAGCACCTGTTTGCCATTTCGCAGCGCCGAATTTTGAGCGAAGCCGTCACCGACGTGCTGGTCGAACGCGGCGACCGTGACGTCGTCCATGCGGTGGTCAAGAATGCCGGTGCCCGGTTTTCGGACGCCGGCTTTCGCATGCTGGTGAAGCGCTCGGCCAGCGACGACGATCTTGCGACCATAGTCGGTATGCGCAGCGACATCCCGCGTACGCATTTTCTCGTATTGGTGGAAAAAGCCTCAAGCGCGGTGCGCGCGCGCCTGGCCGCCGAGAACCCGCAGGCCGGCACCGCCATCGACGGCGTGGTCGCCGAGGTCGTCGGCGGCATTCGCAACGACGCTCGCAATGCATCTCCGGACTTCTCCGCGGCGCAGGCGGCCGTGGAGCGGCTCAATCGTATCCGCCGTATCGGCGAAGCCGAAATCTACCAGTACGCGCGCGACCGCAAGTTCGAGGAGACCGCGATCGCACTCTCGATCTTGTGCGATACGCCGATCGACGTCGTCGAACGGGCGCTGCTGGACCCGGGCGCCGAGATCGTGCTGATCCTTGCCAAGGTCGCCGGCTTGTCGTCGACCACTACGAAAGCGATCTTGCTGTTGCGCGCAGCCGATCGCGGTATGTCGGCGAAAGACCTCGACAACGCGCTGGCGAGCTTCAACCATCTGCAACCCGACACCGCCCGCCGCGTACTCGGCTTCTTCCGCACCCGCGGGAAGAAGCCGGCGCAGCCGATGGTCCCCCCCGCGGTCGCCGTCAGCGGTTAGATGCGCGGCGCCGCTGCAGAGTCAAAACAGGCGCGGTCGAAACTTCAAATATTGCTGATCGTTGTTCGATCAGAAACTCACGGAGTTTTTCCCAAAATTTGCTTGACTCCGAGGGGTTTGCATTTATTTGGGAATTCCGCTGCTGCTCATCGGTCCGCGTGGGCGCGATCGAGCGGCTTTCGCTTTACGTGGCGCCGGCTCGCCGGCATCTCGGGTTCTTACCTCTGGTTGGAGAGGACGGCATGAGCCAGAACGCCCTCTTACGATCGGGGAAGGGCTTGGGGATCCCGGGCGCCGCCCGAACGGACGACAGGAAAACCAAATTCAAAGTGGCGCGGCAGCCGGCGCTGGTTGGGGACGGCCCAGGGCATTTTGCCGTTCGCAATGGCGTCCGCTGCGCCGGCGTGCATCTGATCGTTGATCTGCACGACGCCCAACGGCTGGATGATATCGGCCACATCGAGGCGACGCTGCGGCGCTGCGTCGAGGCTGCGCGGGCGACGCTGTTGCACATCCACGTGCATCATTTTCAGCCCAACGGGGTGTCGGGCGTGGCGGTGCTGGCGGAGAGCCACATCTCGATCCACACTTGGCCGGATGCGGGCTACGCCGCGCTCGATGTTTTCATGTGCGGCACCGCCGATCCCGACGCCTGTATTCCGGTGTTGCGCCAGGCGTTCTCGGCAAAGCATGTCGGCGTCAACGAGATTTTGCGCGGGCAAGGCGCCTGAGCCGGCCCGCGCTGGTCCGAGCTTGAGCGGCCGGGCCTGTTCCCGGCCGTTTTTCTTTCACTCACTGAGCGGCGGAGATGTCATGGCCGAAAAGCGCTGGATTGCCGAGACGCTGTTTGACGACCTCGGCTTTCGCATCAGCTATCGCGTCGACAAGCTGCTGTACGAAACCCGGACCGAACATCAGCACCTGGTGCTATTCGAGCAGCCGTTCTTCGGCAAGATGCTGATGATCGACGGCGCCACCCAGATTTCGGCGAAGGACGAATTCATCTATCAGGAGATGATGTCGCACGTGCCGCTGTTTGCTCACGGCAAGGCGCGCGAGGTTCTCATCATCGGCGGCGGCGATTGCGGTATTGCCGAAGAGGTCCTCAAGCACAAGATGGTCACCCGCCTCACTCAGGTCGAAATCGACGCCACGGTGGTCGAGTTCGCCAAAGAGCATTTCCCGGAAATCAGCAAGCCGGTGTTTGCCGACCGGCGCTTCGAGAGCGTCATCGACGACGGCGCGAAATACGTCGCGCGAACCGAGCGGCGCTTCGACGTCATCATCGTCGATTCCACCGACCCGCAGGGCCCCGGCAAGATCCTGTTCAGCCAAAAATTCTACCACGCCTGCAAACGCTGCCTGAACAAGGGCGGCCTGTTGGTGACACAGAATGGGGTGCCGATGTTTCAGCCACACGAACTCGCATCCGGCATCACAAAACTCCGCCGGTTGTTTCACGACGCCACCTGCTACGTTGCCGCCATTCCCACCTATATCGGCGGCCACATGGCTATGGGCTTTGCGACCGACAACGCGCGCTTGCGGAGGACGTCCGCGGCCATCATCAGCGCGCGCTATCGCAAAGCCGGCAGCTTTGCGACCAAATATTGGACGCCGCAGGTGCATGCCGCGGCCTTCGCCCTGCCGCGTTTCATTGCCGACACGGTCGTACGGGCGAAGCGGCGAAGTTAATTTTTCAGCGGGCCGGTGCGGCGGCCGCTGCCCATTGCGTCAGCGAACTCCGGTGGGCAACAAGTCCGCATTTCACAGGCCGCAAAGATGCTCTATAAGCCACGCGGATAGTTAAGTCTTGGGAGGACATTACCATGAAGCTCTATATGCATCCGGTATCGATGACGAGCCGTCCCGTGCGGCTGTTCATCGCCGAGAACAAAATTCCGGTCGAAGAAGTGACAGTCGACCTATTCACGGGCGAGCATTACCAGCCGCCCTACACGGCGTTGAACCCGAACAACCTCGTCCCGATGATCGAGGATGGTGACCTGCGCCTGACCGAAAGCTCGGCGATCCTGAAATACCTCGCCGACAAGATCGGCTCTCCAGCTTATCCGAAGGACTTAAAGCAGCGTGCCAAAGTCAATGAGATGATGGATTGGCTCAATACCAATTTCTATCGCGATTGGGCCTACAATCTCGCCTATCCGCAACTGTTCCCCAATCAAAAGCGCCGCAGCGACGAAGCACAGGCGGCCACCATCGAGCTCGGCCAGCAGAACGCAAAGAAGTGGCTGAAGGTCCTTAACGACCATTGGATCGGACCAAAGAAGCAGTATCTGTGCGGCGACCAGATCACGATCGCCGACTATTTCGGGGCCGCTTTGGTGACCCTCGGCGAGGTCATTCGCTGCGATCTATCGGTCTATCCCAACGTGCAGCGCTGGCTCAACAATATGAAGAAGCTGCCAAGCTGGGCCCCGGTCAATGAAGTTTTCCATGGCCTGGTCGCCTCGGTGAAAGAGCAGCCGTTCCACGCAATCTGATCCGTTCAGCAGAGACAGAGAGGGCGGACGATAGTCGCCGGATGAACGAGGACGGATTTTTTCCGCCCTCGTTCGTCGCTCCGGCGTCGTCCGATAAAAACCATGCGCATGAGCCGCGACCACATTTTGACCAGTCAGGCCGGCAGCCTGCCGCGCCCCGATGATCTGATCGAGGCCAACCGCGCCCGCGAAGCCGGCGAAACGACCGACGAGCGCCGTTACCAGGACACTCTGCAAGCCGCCGTGGTTGACGTCGTGCGCCGGCAGAAAGCGATCGGCATCGATGTCCCGGGCGATGGCGAGTTCGGCAAGGCGATGGGGCACAAGGTCAACTACCGGGCGTGGTGGAGCTATTGCTTCAATCGCCTTGGCGGCCTCGATCTGAGCGGGCCGGGCCTGTACGAAGGTGCGCCCAAACGAGCCAACCCCGGCGAAGTCATGCTCACCAGCTTCGCCGACCGTCGGGATCGGACCAAGTTCCTCCAAGTCTACAAGGATGAGGTGTCGACCGGACCGGCCATGGCCAAGTGGCCGGTGTGCACCGGGCCGGTTTCCTACAAAGGCCAGGAAGCCATCAAAGCCGACATCGCCCATTTCAAGGCCGCGCTCAAGGCATCCGGCGTCGAAGAGGGCTTTATGACCTCTGTCGCTCCGGCGAGCGCGGCCCGATTCAAGAACGTCTACTACAAGACCGACGAGGAATTCATGTTTGCCGTCGGCGAAGCGATGCGTGAGGAGTACAAAGCCATCGTCGACGCAGGCTTCATCCTCCAGCTGGACGATCCGGCCATTGCCGAGAATTGGGACATGATCAATCCCGAGCCCTCGGTTGAAGGTTATCGGAAGTTCACCATGGTCCGGATCGAGGCGCTCAACCACGCCATCCGGGGCCTGCCGGAAGACCGCATCCGATTCCATTTATGCTGGGGCAGCTGGCACGGGCCGCACACCACCGATATTCCGATGCGCGACATTGTCGAGGTCATGCTGGCGGTGAAGTGCCAAGCCTATTCGTTCGAAGCCGGCAACGTGCGCCATGAACACGAATGGACAGTTTGGGAGGACGTCAAACTTCCCGACGGCAAGATCATCCTGCCCGGCGTGGTCAGTCATGCCACAAATGTCGTGGAGCACCCCGAGCTTGTCGCCCAGCGCATTGTGCGCTTTACCAAAAGCGTTGGCAGGGAGCGTGTTATTGCCGCAACCGATTGCGGACTCGGCGGCCGAGTGCACCCGATGATCGCGTGGGCCAAGCTCGAAGCGCTCGCTCAGGGAGCGGCGTTGGCGAGCCGCCAGCTGTGGGGCTGAGCGCCCTCGATGCACGAAAGCCCCACACCTCAATCCGCTTGCTTGGTCACGCTGCAAATTTTTGGGCGCGCATCCAGGCGCTGATCTCGCGCTGGGCCTCGGCATTGCCGAAACCGTACCGTTCCCGAAGCCTGGCAACCAATTCCTCGCGCCTGCCGTTGATCCGCGTGATATCCTCATCGGTCAGCTTGATCCAGTTACGCCGGAGCTCACCCTTGAAGATGAGCCAGTTGGTTTCGATCTGATCCCAGTTCATCGTCATCTCCGTGCCAACGTTGGACGCGCGAAATGTCCGTTGCGCCGATGGAAGCGCCAATGTCAGCCGCGCGATGCGGCCTGAATTCGACGATAAGGGGGTGTTTCCGAGATGAATGTTGGCACGGTTCTGGCGGAATGCGATTGTCAAATTAAAACCCGTTGTTGGGGATCGTCCGGATTGCCTCGCCGCTATGGTGGTTGCGAATTGCTAAATCGCTGCCGCAAAACATGGGCATCGGGCCAAACCGGCAAGGCGCGTCATGCGTCAACATGACTAACAAACAGCCGCCGTGACCGCTAAGTCATCGAGACGCGCGCGCCATTTACCTCCGCTCTTGGCGCTCTTGATCTGCGCACTACTCGCGAGCTGCATCGGCTCGCAGACGCCACCTGCTTGATCGTTCCGATCGACGAAACCGATCCCGACGAATCGACCACCCACCAGTTTTGCGGCAAGGAAATCGGCGGCTCACGCCGTGTCGCCACCGTGACGCACTCACCGCTTTTGCGCGCGCTACGGCTGCCAAGCCCCGCTCTACTAGCGGTCTCATCGTGCTCTTGGCAGACTAGCTTGACGGCTTACGCGCGCTCGCCGAAGAGACATTATGGCTCCCTCCGCCCCGCCTCTCGATGTTGGGCGTCTGACCCGCGACCTGCGCGCCGGCGACCGCACCGCGCTTTCGCGGGCGATTACGCTGATCGAGAGTAAGCGTGCTGATCATCGCCGCTCCGCTGCGGCGCTTACTCAGGCGCTGCTCGACGCCACCGGCCGGGCGGTGCGCGTCGGCATTACCGGGGCGCCGGGCGTTGGCAAATCCACCACCATCGATGCCCTCGGCAGCATGTTGACCGGGCAAGGCCGAAAAGTCGCCGTGCTGGCGGTTGATCCGTCGTCGCGGCGTACCGGCGGATCGATCCTTGCCGACAAGACACGCATGGCGAGACTGGCCAACGACGCCAACGCTTTCATCCGCCCCTCGCCCGCTTCCGGCACCCTCGGCGGCGTAGCGGCAAAGACGCGCGAGACCATGCTGTTGTGCGAGGCTGCAGGCTACGACGTCGTGCTGGTCGAAACCGTTGGCGTCGGTCAGTCGGAAATTGCCGTCGCGGACATGACCGATTTTTTCTTGGTGCTCATGCTGCCCGGCGCCGGGGACGAGTTGCAGGGATTGAAAAAGGGCGTCGTTGAGCTCGCCGACATGATCGCCGTCAATAAGGCCGACGGCGACAACGTCGCTCGCGCCAAGGCCGCAGCGGCCGAATATCGCGCCGCGCTGCACATTCTCTCGCCGCAGTCGGCGAACTGGTCGCCGCCCGTGGTCACCTATTCGGCGCTGACCGGCGACGGCGTTCCCGAACTGTGGGCAAAGATCCTCGACCACCGCGACCGGCTAACCGGTTCGGGCGAACTCGCCGAGCGGCGCGGCGAGCAGCAGGTGAAATGGATGTGGGCGATGCTCGAAGAGCGATTGTTCGCGCCGTTACGCGCCGATCGGGCGCTCAGAGCGGCATTGCCGCGGATCGAGGCTGCGGTCGCGGCGGGTAAGCTTGCGCCCGCGACGGCGGTCGAGGAAATTGCAGCAATGCTCGGGCGTTGAACGTGCGTATTCTCATCACCGGGTTCGGCCCTTTTCCCGGCGTTCCGTTCAATCCCAGTGCAGTCCTGGTCAAGGCTCTCGCCCGCCGGCAGCGGCCGGCTCTCGCCGGAACTGTCCGCACCACGCACATATTTGCTACGACCTACGAAGGCGGCGATCGCGATCTTCCCAAGCTTTTCGCGCAGAAGCCCGACATCGTGCTGATGTTCGGTCTCGCGGGGAGCAGACGTCACCTGTGCATCGAGACGCGGGCGCGCAACGCGGTTTCACTCTTGTTTCCCGACGCAAGCCGACATCGCGCAGAACGCGGCATCATTGTGCCGGGCGGACGACGGGCGCTGCGAGGAAGCGCGCCGTTCGCCGATTTGCTCGGCGCGCTGCGCAATAGTGCAATCCCCAGCCGCCTGTCCCGCGATGCCGGACGATATCTGTGCAACTATTCCTATTGGCGCGGGCTGGAACGCGCGGACGGCGGCGATCCATTGGTTCAATTTGTTCACATTCCGCCGGTCAGATTTGATTCGCGGCGGCGGCAAAGCCGTTCGGTTTCGTTTCGCCTGCTGGTAACCGCTGTCGAAAGACTGCTGCTCGCGCTTATCGCAGCGAGGCGGCGGCAATCGCCTCGCTGACCTCCAGCGATCCAACCTCGATTCCGTTCCAATTGCGCAGGATCGGGCGAGCGAAGCTTGCGAGGATTGTGCGATCAGCATCTTCGAGCGGCAGAAGGCGCGCGATCAAAGCCGCCGTGATCGCTTCGGCGGCGCGGCCGGCGCCGTCATCGCATTTGACAGCAATCCCCAGCCCCGGCTGCGGCAGCGCCGCGCAAAAGACGCCTTCGGCGCCGGTTTTCACCAGCGCTCGGGGACCCAAGAGCCGCATAATCTCGGTACAGAACCGGCCGGTGCCGGCAACATGCCACGGCTTTCGCGCGCAAGCCGTCCGCAGCAGCGCCGCGGCCCGCGCTCGCTCACGTTCCAGCCCATGACCGCTGCCGAACCTGGCGAAGGCGCGTGCCAGGTTTGCCAGCGGTATGGCCCATGTCGGCACCGAACAGCCATCGACCGCGCGGCAATCGTCAGAGAGGGCGACGCCAGTCAAATCCTCCAGCACAGCCCGAACGCCGCGTTGCACCGCATGCTCCGGCCGCCAGTAGCCGGGGTGATCGACGCCTATCGCGCAGGCGACGCAAAGGAAACCAGCGTGCTTGCCCGAGCAGTTGTTATGCAGCGCCGAAGGCGAACCGCCCGCGCGCGCCAGCGCAAACGCCGCCGCCTGCGAGCTTGGCCAGTGGGTGCCGCAAGCGAGCGCGGACGCGTCGAGGCCCGCCTTACTCAACATGCGGAGCACGACTTCCACATGCGCCGGCTCGCCGCTGTGCGAGGCGCAAGCTAACGCAAGTTCTTCATCACCGAGCGCATAACGTTCGGCAGCGCCGGACTCTACCAGCGGCAGGGCCTGCAACGGCTTGACCGCTGAACGTGGGAAAACCCTCTTCGCCACGTCGCCTACCGCAAACACCGTTGCCCCGTCGGCATCGACGACAGCCACCGCGCCGCGGTGGCGACTCTCAATCAGGCCGCCGCGAAGCACTTCAACGAGGACCGGATTGCTCACCGCTCAGTCGGAAAATCGCGGCGCGCGCTTTTCAAGATTAGCCATCACCGCCTCGGTTTGATTAGGCGACCCAATCAGCCGCGCCTGCTCGCGCGATTCGGCGAGGAGACAGGCGGCGTCATCGGCCCCTGACGCGGCAATATTGAAAAGCCGCTTGGCGGCCCTGATCGCGTCGGGATTCTTTTCCGCAATCTCGCGCGCAAGCGCCAGCGCTTCGCTGCGCGGATCAGGACATACTCGGGTTGCGAAGCCGTACACCCGCGCCTCCTCGGCCGAAAATATTCGCCCGTTATAGGTCAATTCGCGGATCACATCTTCTCGCGCCAAATGCCGCATCAAAATTGTGCCGCCCATATCGGGGATGATGCCCCATTTTATCTCCATGATCGACATGCGGGTGTCGTGTGCAACCAAGCGCACATCGGCGCCAAGTGCGAGCTGAAAGCCGCCGCCGAAGGCGACACCATGCACGGCCGCGATCACCGGAACGCCGAGCTCACGCCAGCCCATGACGGCATATTGAAACCGGTTGGAAATTCCATGGGTCCGGACTTCGAGATCGCGGATGCCGCCCTCTTTCATTGCTGCAAAGCTGTCCAAATCGAGGCCGGCGCAAAACCCACGCCCTTCGCCGGACAGGATCACGGCGCGGAGGCCCCGCTCCTTGGCGAGCTGCTCGGACGCGGCGATCAGCGCCTCGAACATTGCCGGATCGAGCGCATTCATCTTGTCGGCCCGCGACAGCCGAACATCGGCGATGCCGTTGGCAATATGCGTAGTAACGCGATCGCTCATCGCCCTCCCCCTAAGCTGCCGGCGTCAGCGCGCCGGTGCCGCGCCGGTATTACGCGCGCAATGCCGCTCTCGGCCAGGCCGCAGGTTCGGCGCGCTGGTATTGCGGCGGGCGAACAACTTCACCGCCAAGAGCTTCAGCGGCGTGCCAGGCCCAATGCGGATCGTCGAGGAAAGCGCGCGCCAACGCCACCATGTCAGCCTGGCCGCTTGCGACGATCGCCTCCGCCTGCTTCGGGCTTGCAATCATCCCGACAACGCGCGTCGCAATTGCAGCTTCGCGACGAATCCGCTCGGCGAGCGGAACGTTATAGCCGGCATCCTTCGGCACGCTGGCCTGCCCCTGGGTGCTGACGCCGCCGGACGAAACATCGACATAATCGAGGCCGGCTTGTTTCAGCGCCTTGGCGAGCGCAATCGCGTCGGCAACGGTGAGGCCGCCGTCGAGCCAATCGCTTCCAGTCAGGCGCGCGCCAAATGGCGTACCGGCCGGAATAACAGCACGAACGGCGCGGGCAACTTCGAGCGGAAAACGCATGCGGCCATCGAGTGAACCGCCCAAATCATCGTTGCGCGTATTCGAAATCGGCGAAACAAAGCCATGCAAGAGATAGCCGTGCGCCAGGTGCAGTTCGACAGCATCGAAGCCGATGCGCACGGCGCGCCTGGCCGCATCGACGAATGCCGCACGCACGCGCGCCATATCGTCTTCGGTCATGGCGCGCGGCATATGCCAGCCGGGACCGAACGGGATCGCTGAGGGTGCAATCGTGGGCCACGGATCCTCGGCCGCCGGCAACGCTCTGCCGCCTTCCCAGGGCCGTTGAGCCGAAGCCTTACGGCCAGCGTGGGAAAGCTGGATGGCGAGCTTGGCGCTACCGATGTGCCGGCAATGCGCAACGACCCGCTCCAGAGCCGCCTCGCAAGCGTCCGAATAAAGGCCGAGGCAGCCATGAGTAATCCGTCCAGAGCGCTCGACATGGGTCGCTTCTACGACAAGCAGCCCAGCGCCAGAATTAGCCAGCATGCCGAGGTGGGTCATATGCCAATCGGAAGCAACGCCGTCGTCGGCGCTGTACTGGCACATCGGCGAGACCACAATGCGGTTCGCCAAATTCAGATCCGCAAGCCGCAGCGGCGAAAACAGGGCACTTGTCATGAACGATCAGATAGCACGCGGGCGCGATTTGGGAAGGAAGCAGGCGGCAGGCTAAGGCAACTTGGGTCGCGTCTAGGCTTCGCCCAGTTCGATACCCGCGATTCTGGCCCATTGATCCCGGCTGCGGATCGCCTCCCGGATCGCTTCGAGCAACTGCTCCGGCGTATAATAGTGCTTCCACCGCCCGCTGTCGCGCAGCTCGAAAACATGAGCCCGGCGACGCTCCGCCAGCGCAAGCCATTTGCGCGCGACGCTGTCGTACGGGCTTGTGTGCCGTGCCGACATGATAAGACCAGAGATGCCCATCCAGGCGAGGCGGAAAATGATTGTTGGGAACGCGTGCACGCAGAACACACGCTTAGAAGGCAGCACAAATTCACGTTGGAACTACCAATGCCGCGTGGGCGATCGGCCGGACCGACAAACGAATCAACAGCCGACGACCCCAATTCACCCGCACTCAAACTCACTGGGAACCCGGTGCCAGGCAACGAAAATGCAGGCGTTTACGCGTTGGTCCTGTGCACCAAATCTGACTGATAAACTGATTCTGTTGATAAGTGTGTGGAAAAACTGACGGCTCACAGCCGTACGCGCAGGATCTGCGCCAATTCGCCGACGATGCCGCGACGGAAAACCAGCACGCACACCACGAAAATCGCGCCCGGAATCACCAGCACCCATTGGCCGAATGGCGCGAGATAATTTTGCATCGCGATAACCACAAACGCGCCGACTACCGGTCCAAAGACCGTACCGAGACCGCCGAGCAGCGTCATCAAAACCACATCGCCCGACATGGTCCAGTGCACGTCGGTCAGCGAAGCGAGCTGAAAGACCAGCGCTTTCATCGATCCCGCCAGCCCGGCCAGCGTCGCCGAGAGGACGAAGGCGACCAGCTTGTAACGCTCGGTCTTGTAACCGAGCGAGATCGCGCGGGGTTCGTTTTCGCGGATCGCCTTCAGCACCTCACCGAACGGCGAATTGATGATCCGGAAGATGAGCAGAAAGCCGGCAAGCACGACGATCAAAACAAACGAGTACATCGTCAATTCGGCGGAAAGGTCGAAAACGCCGAACAGGCGGCCGCGCGGCACCCCCTGGATGCCATCCTCGCCGCCGGTAAACTTCGCCTGCAAGGCGAAGAAATATAGCATCTGCGACAGCGCCAGCGTGATCATGGCGAAATAGATGCCCTGCCGGCGAATGGCGATGACGCCGGTGATGTAACCGAGTATCGCGGCGGTCACAGTGCCGATCAGAATTGCAATTTCCGGCGACTGCGGCGGAAACCCGACCACAAACCACATCGTGTGGCCGAACCAATACGGAATGCTGAGCGATCCCGCCTTGGCGGCGTAGGCGGTGAGGTAACTTGCCCAGCCGAAGAACATGGCGTGGCCGAACGAGATCAGGCCGACATAGCCAATGAGGAGGTTGAAGGCGCAGGCGAACAACGCAAAGCACAACGCCTTCATGAGAAAGACCGGATAGGCCACGAACGGCGCCACGATCAACAATGCGACCATCACGGCGAACGCTACGCCGAGACTGAGCGGCGTGTCGCGATGACGCTGCAGAACCGGCGGCTCGACGACGCGCTCCATCACGCGTTCCGTCCAAACAGCCCGGCCGGGCGCAGCAGCAGCACAATGGCCATGATGACGAAGATGACGGTGTTCGAGGCTTCGGGATAAAACACCTTGGTCAGTCCTTCGATGATGCCGAGCAGAAAGCCGGTGACGATCGCGCCCATGATCGAGCCCATGCCGCCGATCACCACGACGGCGAACACCACGATGATCAGATCAGAACCCATTTGCGGCGAAACGTTATAGATCGGAGCCGCCATGACACCCGCGAGCGCCGCCAGTCCGACGCCGAAGCCGTACGTGAGCGTCACCATGCGCGGCACGTTGATGCCGAAGGCGCGGACCAGGACCGGATTTTCCGTAGCGGCGCGCAAGTAGGAGCCGAGCCGCGTGCGCTCGATGGCAAACCAGGTTGCCAGGCACACCGCCAACGAGAGCACGATGACCCAGGCGCGATAATTGGGCAGGAACATAAATCCGAGATTGCGGCCACCCCGTAACGCATCCGGCACCTGATAAGGCAGGCCGGACGAGCCGTAATAGTTGCGGAACAGGCCCTCAATGACGAGACCCAACCCGAACGTGAGAAGCAGGCCATAGAGCGGGTCGAGCTTGCGCAGGTGCTGGAGAAACAGCCGCTCGATCACGATGCCCGTTGCCCCGATGATAATCGGAGCAATTACCAGCGCTTCCCAGTAGCCGATGCCGACGTGCTGGAGCAGCAGATAAGCTGCGAACGCACCCATCATATACTGCGCGCCGTGGGTAAAGTTGATGATGTTGAGCATGCCGAAGATGACGGCAAGCCCGAGACTCAACAGTGCGTAGAATGAGCCGTTGATCAGGCCGAGCAGCAATTGCCCGAACAGCGCCTGCGACGGAATGCCGAAAATCTCGAACATCTCGGCCGATCGCCCCCCTCAGCTCGTCATTGCCGGGCTTGACCCGCGCGCGAGGCAAGCCCGGTGGTAACGATCGAACTTTGTGCTTACCCGTTTACCAGCGGACAGCCGCCGTCTTTAAGCGGCCGAAACGCCTCGGCCGCCGGGATGGTGGCGCGCACCTTGTAGTCGTCGCCGGGGTATTTCGACTCCTCCGGCTTTTTCACCTCGAACAAATAGGCGTCGTGCAGCTTGCGCCCGTCGACACGGATCGAGCCTTTGCCGAACAGCGGATCGTCGGTCGGCATTTCCTTCATCTTGGCGACCACCGTCCGACCGTCGGCGGTACTCTTAAGCGCCGCGACCGCCTTCAGGTAGTGAATCACCGAAGAGTAGACGCCGGCCGGCACCATGCTTGGGAATTTACCGGGCCGCACGGCTTGCCACCGTTTGGTGAAAGCGCGGTTGGCGTCGGTCATGTCCCAATACCAGGTCTCGGTCAGAACCAGACCCTGGGCGACTTTCAGCCCCAGCGCCTGAACGTCATTGATGAACACCAGCATGCCGGCAAAATGCTGACCACCAGCCGTGATGCCGAATTCGGCACCCTGCTTGATCGCATTGACTGTGTCGCCACCGGCGTTGGCGAGGCCGATAATTTTGGCTTTCGAGGCCTGCGCCTGCAGCAGGAACGAGGAGAAGTCGCTGTTGTTGATCGGATGGCGCACACTGCCGAGAACCTTGCCGCCATTGGCGACAATGACCGCCGTGGTATCGCGTTCGAGTGCCTGTCCGAAGGCGTAATCTGCGGTGAGGAAGAACCAGGTATCGCCGCCGGTCTTGACCAGAGCCTTGCCGGTGCCATTGGCGAGCATCCAGGTGTCGTAAGTCCACTGGATGGTATTCGGGGAGCATTTCGGCCCGGTCAGATCGGAGGATGCCGGTCCGGAGCCGAGGAAGACTTTGTTCTTCTCGCGCGTAACCTCGCTTATCGCCAAGGCAACGCTTGATGTCGGCACGTCGACGATAACATCAACATGATCGACATCGTACCACTGCCTGGCGATGCTGGCGCCGACATCGGGCTTGTTCTGGTGATCGGCGGCGACAACCTCGACCTTCAGGCCGTGGGCGGCGGGATTGAAATCTTCGACTGCCAGCTTGGCGGCGGCGACGGAGCCGGGACCGCCGATGTCCGAATATAGACTCGACATGTCGGTGAGGACGCCGATCTTAACCGACACGTCCTCCGCCCGAGCGGCGGCTGCCGTGCACATCAGTGCGGCAACTGCCAAGGCCAATCTTGATCCGAGAGTCATTGATGATGACCTCCCCTTTTGCGGGCTTAAGCCCTGGTGTCGTTCTTGATATCAGACTCCGAGATATTCGTGCAGTTTTTCGGTATTGGCCTTTAGTTCGGCTGCGACAAAATGGTCGACGATGCGCCCGTGTTCCATAACGTAATAGCGATCGGCTAGCGTCGCGGCGAAGTGAAAATTCTGTTCGACCAGCAAAATCGTAAAACCCTGCGCCTTGAGCATGCCGATGGTATGCCCAATCTGCTGGATGATCACCGGAGCGAGCCCCTCGGTCGGTTCGTCAAGCAGCAGGAGCCGCGCGCCGGTGCGCAGGATACGGCCGATCGCCAACATCTGCTGCTCGCCGCCGGATAGCTTAGTGCCCTGGCTGCCAAGCCGCTCGCGCAAATTGGGGAACAGTTCAAAAATCCGTTCGAGATCGAGGCCGCCGGGACGCACTTGCCGCGGCAACAACAGGTTCTCCTTGACGTCGAGGCTGGAGAAAATGCCGCGCTCTTCCGGACAGAAGGCGATGCCGGCGCGCGCGATCACGTCCGAAGGCCGTTTGATCAGCTCGCGGCCTTCGAAGAGTACCGAGCCGGTACGGCTTTCGATGATCCCCATAATGGCCTTGAGCGTCGTCGTCTTGCCGACGCCATTGCGGCCCAGAAGCGTCACCACTTCTCCAGGCCGCACATCGAACGTTACGCCGTGCAGGACGTGCGATTCCCCGTACCACGCTTCAAGCCCGCTAACCGCAAGGAGCACATTGGTCTCAGGCATGGCCGGTTCCCAGATAGGCCTCGCGCACGGCTGGATTGGCCGACACCGCTTTATAATCGCCTTCGGCCAGGACTTGCCCGCGGGTAAGGACGGTGATGCGGTCGCAAAGATCAGCGACGACACTGAGATTATGTTCGACCATGAGCACCGTGCGGTCGGCGGCAACTGTTTTAATCAGTTCGCTGATCCGCACGATGTCCTCGCGGGCCATTCCCGCCATCGGCTCGTCGAGCAACAGCAGCGCCGGATCGAGTGCCAGCGTGGTCGCGATTTCGAGCGCCCGCTTGCGGCCGTAGGGCAGTTCGACCGCGAGCGCATCGACGTAACGGGCCAGCCCGACATCGGCGATAAGCGCGTCGGCCCGATCATCGAGAACGCCGAGTACGCGTTTCGAGCGCCAGAAATCAAACGAGTTGCCGCGGCGGCGCTGCAGCGCGATCCGCACGTTCTCCAGCACGGTCAGGTGCGGAAAGCCCGCCGAGATCTGGAACGAGCGGCCGATGCCGAGGCGCGCCACATCGGCTGGCTGAAGCGCGGTGATGTCGCGGCCATCGAAAACGATGCGGCCGCGCGTCGGCGCGAGGAATTTGGTCAGAAGATTAAAGCACGTGGTCTTGCCGGCCCCGTTCGGTCCGATCAGGGCGTGAATGCTGCCGCGGCTGACGCGCAGATTGACGGAACGCACCGCCAGGAATCCGGCGAACTCCTTGGTCAGGTCTTCAGTTTCGAGAATTGGACTTTCAGGCAACACACACTCCCCTTGCCCCATTCTCCGCGGTGTCGCGCCAAGCGTAAAGCCGGGAATGCTGGACTTAAGCCAATATTGCAAGTCGTTTTGGTGCCCGGCACGGATTTTGTCCGGCACCGCGGGTTTGCTATACTCGCGGCCGACCTCGATGCGCCGTAAGCGCATCTCGATATCCGTTGTGCTCCTTCGGATTTGTCGCTTTTTAACGATCCTGTATCGGCTGGCGGCTCGCCGCACAGCGCAACATGGCGGAGCATCGCAATGAAGATTAGCGCGCGCAACCAGATCAAAGGCAAGGTGGTCGAGGTTCACAAGGGCGCCACCACGGCGCATGTCCGGCTTGAGATCGCACCTGGCCGGGTTATCACCGCTTCGATCACCAACGAAGCGATAGACGAACTGAAGCTGAAGACCGGCGATGCCGCTACCGCCGTCATCAAAGCCTCAGACGTCATGATCGCAATCGATTAGGAATTCATCATGAGGTTTGCGGTTGTTGTCATTTTGGGGTGTCTCTTTGCCGCACCAGTGCACGCGCAGGAACCGGTAGGCTGCGACAAATTCAAATGGCCGCTGGATCAGGAACGCGCCCTGCTTACGAGCGGTAAGGCGATTGCGGTTGTCTCCGGCAGCAGCGTAAAATCTTCGCTTCCGGTGGCGGTAACTGTCAATCTCGTTCCCTTCGCAGACGCCAAGCTGCCGACGGCGCCGGAGCGCGCGCCGCGCTTGCCGACGTCGTTCGCCGGCTTTGTGCGGCTTGCCGCGCCCGCGCATGACGGTACTTACAAGATAAGCTTATCGTCCGAAGCCTGGATCGATGTCGCGCAGGGCGGCCATTTGCTGAAATCAATGGCCTTCAGTGGCGCGACCGGTTGCGAAGGGATTCGCAAGAGTGTCAAATTCGATTTGAAGGCGGAGCCGTTCACTATTCAGCTCAGCAACGTCGCGGCCAATTCAATCGGCATCGCGATCAGCGGAGACTGAAAAAGCCCGGACGTTTGAACGCGCTCAACCTGCTCTTCGGACGCGTCGCAGGAGCACGATGAAAAGACGCGCTTCAGTCTGGCTGCTTTCGTTCGCGTTGCCGGCGACGCTCGCGTTCACCGCGTTCCCGGCTGGGACTTCGCCGGCACAGACCGGCTATCCAAATAAGCCGGTCAGGATCGTGTCGGATTCGCCGGTCGGCAGCGCCAATGACGTCACCGCTCGCATTGTTGCCGACAAGCTCGGCAAGATCTGGGGCCAGCAGGTCGTCATCGTCAACCAGCCGGGCGCGGGCGGCGGAATTTCGGCCCGCGTGGCCGCTAGCGCGGCCGCCGACGGTTATACCTTCTACATCGCCGCAGCGTCCGTATTCCTGGCGCTGCGTGGCGGGCCGGGCGTTGCGCCGAACTTGCCGGCCGAGGTGCCTCGCGATTTTGCCGTCGTTGGCCTCGTCCTGCAGGAGCCGCTGTTCATCGCTGCGTCGCCCAAGGCCGGCATCAATTCGATTCCGGAATTAATCGCGCAGGCCAGACAAAGACCGAACGAACTGTCCTATGCCTCGACCGGACGCGGTCGCCTCACGCATCTGGCGATGGAATTATTGGAAGCGCGCGCCGACGTGAAGTTGCGGCTTGTGCCTTACGCCGGCGGTCCGGCGGAGGCCATGGGTGACGTCATCGGTAACCGGGTCAACGTCATACTCGACGGCTATGCGGGTCTCGCCGGCGCCATGCAGGGAGGCATCATCAAAATGCTTGCCTCGACCTGGTCGGAGCGGGTGCCGGGGATGGAGGGCCTGCCGACAGTCGCCGAAACGCTGCCGGATTTTTTCGTGGCCGGCTGGGGCGTGTTGCTGGCGCCGGTCGGCACACCGGTTCCGATCATCCTCAAGGTTTCCGCCGACCTGCGTACGGCTCTGGAGGACAAGGACGTCATCGCCAAAATGGCGCTCAATGGCGCCTTCCCGCGCTACAGACCCCCCGAGGGGGCGACCGCGTTCATCCACTCGCAGCAAACGACCTGGCGCCCGATCCAGGAGAAGATCGCCCGCGAGGCCGAATAAGCCGCCGCACAATGTGGATGTGCGATCAGTGCTTGATGGTATTGGCTACTTTGTAGCTCGCCTCGGTTTTGGCCTTGATGTCATCGAGGGTCACGTCGGGAGCAAGTTCGATCAGCGTCATCCCGCCACCCTTGCGATCGATGGTGAACACGCCAAGATCGGTGATCACCATGTCGACGACGCCGGCGCCGGTGAGCGGCAGCGAGCACTGATGCAGAAGCTTGGCCTCGTTCTTGGCCGAGTGCTCCATGACGACGACGACCTTCTTGACGCCGCCAACCAGATCCATGGCGCCGCCCATGCCCTTGACCATTTTCCCGGGGATCATCCAGTTGGCGAGATCGCCGTTTTCGGCCACCTGCATGGCGCCGAGGATCGCAATATCGATATGGCCGCCGCGGATCATGGCAAACGAATCCGCCGAGCTGAAATAGCTGGTGGTCGGCAGCTCGGTCACGGTCTGCTTGCCGGCATTGATCAGATCGGCGTCTTCCTCGCCCTCGAACGGAAACGGGCCGGTGCCGAGCATGCCGTTCTCGGATTGCAGCTGCACGCTCATTCCGTCCGGAATGAAATTCGACACCAGGGTCGGGATGCCGATTCCCAGATTGACGTAAAAGCCGTCACGCAGTTCTTTGGCGGCGCGCGCCGCCATCTGATCGCGGGTCCAAGGCATTAGATTTCGACTCCTGCTCCGGCCGGCGCGTCGGATTTTTCGCGCTTGCGGACCGTACGTTGCTCGATGTGTTTGGTCGGGTTGGATATGTGTACAATGCGCTGCACGTAGATGCCGGGCGTAATGATGTGGTCGGGTTCGATATCGCCGGGCTGCACCAGGTGTTCGACCTCGGCCACGGTCACCTTCCCTGCCGTCGCCATCACCGGATTAAAGTTACGCGCGGTCTTGCGGTAGACCAGGTTTCCTTCGGTATCGGCCATGAAGGCGTGGACGATGGAAAGATCGGCAACGAGGCCACGCTCCATCACGTAACGCTCGCCCTCGAATTCGCGCTCATCCTTGCCTTTCGCGATCAGCGTCCCGACTCCGGTCTTGGTAAAGAACGCCGGAACGCCGGCGCCGCCGGCGCGGATACGTTCAGCAAGCGTGCCCTGCGGATTGAATTCGATCTCCAATTCGCCGGCAAGATATTGCTGCGCGAAGGTCTTGTTCTCTCCGACATAGGAGGCGATCATTTTTTTGATCTGCCGGGTATCGAGCAGGACGCCCAGACCCTTGCCGTCCACCCCGCAATTGTTGGAGACGACGGTCAGATTTTTTACCCCGGAATCGCGGATCGCCAGAATCAAGGTCTCGGGAATGCCGCACAGGCCGAACCCGCCGGCCATGATCATCATTCCGTCCTTGAGCAACCCGGCCAACGCGGATCTCGCGTCCGCATAGACCTTGTTCATATCTACTCCCGTTCTCCCGGCAAATTCTCAAATACGCATAACGTCGCCGGCGCAAAGGTCAATTAGCCCGCTACGCCGTCCATTCCAATAGTCTTGATAATGGGGTAGCCGAAAGCGTGCGGATAGTAATTCCAGGCAATAAAGCCCGCGGCGAACAGGATCGCGGCAATGATAGCGCCGAGAAAGCGGTTCCTGAACGCAATGAGACTGCCAAGCAGCGCAGCCACGAACGCCAGCAACGTCATCAAACCGACGAAGGCCCAATTCACTGCCGACAAATCGATAGGCATGGTGTCCTCCTAATTTTGCAAACGAAGCGATACGATGCAATCCACCCCAAGACTAGCCCACTGCGACGCACCGCGCGACGCCTTGCCACCTCTTCGCACGAGAGGATATGGCTCTTTTGCTCCCTCCGGTCAGGATCGGTGGGAGTACGCAACGGCGGCGAATTCGCTGACTGAGCGGACTTAAGCGGGAGAATGACGGCATGGAGCAGCTTTCCGAGCGCTTGCAGACGCCAATTTCGACGACTGAGCTGGAACGCCGCTGGGCAGCAATCCGCGCCGCCATGGAGCGCGACAAGATCGACGTCCTGCTGATGCAGAACAACAACGATTACATGGGCGGCTACGTCAAATACTTTACCGACCTGCCGGCCACCAACGGCTATCCGCTGACGGTCGTTTTTCCGCGCGACGACCTCATGACCATGGTGAGTCAGGGCCCGTTCGGTGGCGGCAACCCGACCGCGAGCGGCGACGGTATTGCCCGCGGCGTCAAGCAATGGCTCACCACGCCGAGCTATGCATCTTGCGTTTATACCGCGAACTATGACCCGGAGCTCGCAGCAAAGGCGCTCGCGCCTTATGCTGGCGGCACAATAGGCCTTCTCGGCACCTATCAGATGTCGTTCGCGCTGGTGGACTATCTGCAGAAGGGCCGCTTCTCCAACTCACGCTTTGTCGACGCCTCAGACCTGGTCGACCGCGTCAAAGTCATCAAGAGCGCCGAGGAACGCGAACTGGTCCGCCACGCGGCGGCGATGCAGGACGGCGCCATGCGCGCCGCCTTCGCCGCAGTTGAACCGGGGATGCGCGACCGCGACATTGCCGCGATCGCGCAGTGCTACAGCCAGCGCCATGGCAGCGAAAACGGCATCTATCTGTGTGCGTCGATGCCGGCGAATAAACCGGCGCAGTTCAGTCAGCGTCATTTCCAGAATCGTATCATTGAAAAAGGCGACACGGTTGCCCTATTGGTCGAAGATTCCGGCCCCGGCGGCATGTACACCGAACTGGGCCGCACCTGCGTCGTCGGCAAGGCTTCGCAGGAAATCAAGGATGAATTCGCGTTTGCGCTCGAAGCGCGCAAGTTCAACCTCAACCTGCTCAAGCCGGGCACGCCATGCGCCGAGATTTTCGCCGCGTACAATGACTTCATGCGAAAGAACGGCCGCCCCGAGGAAAAACGGCTGCATTGCCACGGTCAGGGTTACGATCTGGTCGAACGACCGCTTATCCGCAACGACGAGCCGATGAGCATCGAGAAGGACATGAACATCGTGGTGCACCCGACCTACATACGCGGCCACGTGCTGTCGTGGGTGTGCGACAATTACCTGATCGAGGCGAATGGGCCGTCCGAGCGGTTGCACCGTTTCCCGGAAATCATCACCGAACTGGGCTGACCGCCTGCACGTAGGGGCTTGGCGCGGCTGAAGGAGTTTCGCACAATGGCGAGGTCACAACGGCGCAAGGGTGGGACGCCAGCATGCGAGGCTTGGACGGAAAGACGGCGATCGTCGCCGGGGGCTCGACGCTGATCGGACAGGCTGTCGCGGAGAAACTCGTAAGCTGCGGCACCAACGTTGTCATCGCCGATATCAACGTCCCGGACGGCGAAGCGACCGCCAAAAAACTCGGCGGCAAAGCGCACTTTGTCCGTTGCGATTTGTGCAGCGACGCCGATATTGCCGCGCTCGTCAAAGCGACAGTCGAGGCAAACGGCCGGCTCGATTATCTGGTCAACGTCGCCTGTACCTATCTCGACAATGGCGCGGAAACGACACGCGCCGACTGGCTGAAGGCGTTCGACGTCAACGTCGTCGGCTCGGTCATGCTGATGCAGGCGGCGCGGCCGCAGCTGAAAAAGAACAAAGGCGCCATCGTCAATTTCGGATCGATCTCCGGGCGCGTCGCCCAGACCGGGCGCTGGGTTTATCCGGTATCCAAGGCCGCAATCCTGCAACTGACGCGCAATCAGGCGATGGACCTCGCGCCCGACGGCATTCGCGTCAATGCGGTTTCGCCCGGCTGGACCTGGAGCAACATCATTGTCGAACTGACCAAAAACGACCGGGCTAAGACCGATGGCGTAGCCAAGCCGTTCCATCTGCTCGGCCGTACCGGCAACCCCGCTGAAGTAGCGGAAGCCGTGGCGTTTTTGTTGTCGGACAACGCCAGCTTCATCACCGGCACCGATATCCGCGTCGACGGCGGCTACACCGCCATGGGACCGGAGCGCGCCGATCCCGCAATCCCGTTGCTCATGGAATGAATAGAAACGCGGCTGCAAGTCTCGGCCGATATTTGGGGAGCGCAAAATGAGTTCGGCGAAAAGAGCGATTACGATTGTCGGCGGCGGCCAATCGGGACTGCAGCTCGGCAACGGCCTGCTTTCCGCGGGTTATGACGTCCGCCTGGTGCAGGATCGCAAGGGCGAGGACATCCGCAACGGCAAGGTGATGTCGAGCCAGTGCATGTTCGACAAGGCGCTGAGTTACGAGCGCGACTTGGGTCTGAATTTCTGGGACAAGGAATGCCCGACGGTCGATTCGATCAGCTTCACCGTTCCGGCGCCGGACGGATCGGGCAACAAGGCCATCGATTGGAATGGAATGCTCGACAAGCCGGCTCAGGCGGTCGATCAACGCGTAAAATTCCCGCGCTGGATGCAGGAACTTGAAAAGCGCGGCGGCAGCATCGAGTACAAGGCGGCCACCCCTGCCGACCTTGAAAGATACGCGGCACAATCCGAGCTGGTCATCGTCGCCGCCGGCAAGGGCGATATTGCCCGGCTGTTCGAGCGCGACGCGCAGAAGAGCCAGTTCGATGCGCCACGGCGCGCACTGGCGCTGACCTACGTCAAGGGGCTGACCCCGCGTCCGCATCATTCCGCAGTCGCATTCAATCTCATTCCCGGCGTCGGCGAATATTTCGTGTTCCCGTCGCTGACCACCACCGGACCCTGCGAGATCATGGTGCTCGAAGGCGTGCCCGGCGGCCCGATGGATTGCTGGGGTGATGTGACATCGCCGGATCAGCATTTGGCTAAATCGAAATGGATTCTGGACACCTTCCTGCCGTGGGAAGGCGAACGCGCAAAAAACGTCCAGCTCACCGATCCGAACGGCATTCTCGTCGGCCGTTTTGCGCCGACCGTCCGCAAGCCGATCGCGAAGCTGCCTTCCGGCAAGGCGGTGTTGGGCATGGCCGACGTAGTCGTGCTCAACGACCCGATCACCGGCCAAGGCTCCAACAATGCCTCGAAGTGCGCCAAGTTCTATCTCGACGCGATCATTGCACAGGGCAGCAAGCCGTACGACGAGGCCTGGATGCAGGCGACCTTCGACAAGTTCTGGGACTACGTGCAGTACGTGACCGGCTGGACCAATGCCCTGCTCCAGCCGCCGCCGCCGCACGTGCTCAACATCATGGGAGCCGCGCAGACTTTTCCGGTTCTCGCCCGCCGCATCGCCAACGGCTTCAACGAACCGCTGGATTATTTCCCGTGGTTTGCGGTGCCGGAAGAAGCGGACAAATACCTCAAGTCGTTGGCGGCCTGACGGCGGCTATGCTTTTTTCAGCGTCCTCGCGACGTAAGCGCGGATATGGCCGAGCGCTTCCGGCGCGGCCCAGATGTCGGTGACGATTTTGTCGGTCGCCGCCCCGCTGCGCGCGACGCTGCCGCCGACGTGCTGGCGGATTTGCGTCTTGGCTTGGCTGAACGCCGCCGGCGATAGCTGCGCCAGCTGCCGGGCCGCGGCCATGGCACTCGTCATCAGGGTTTCCGCCGGCTCCACCGCGTCGACCCAGCCGCGTTGCAGGGCTGCATCGGTGTCGTAGGTGGCGGCGCCGAAGGTGAACTCGGTAAGATAGCGGGCCGGCACCGCGAACCGCACAATCTCGAAAGCCAGCGCCGGAAACGGTACGCCAACCAGAAGCTCGGTCACGCCGACGCGACCGCTTGCATCCGCCATGATGCGGCGGTCCGCGCAGCACGCCAACACGCAGCCGCCGGCAATGGCATGGCCGTTGATCGCCGCCACAACCGGTTTTGGATGAAAAAACACTGCATCGTACAGCCGGTGCAAGGACGGGAGAAACGCGCGCACATAGTCCGCGCCTCCCGAGCTCACCCGAATGAGATCGACGCCGGCGGAGAACATCCGCCCCTGCCCGGTCAGCACGATCGCGCGCACGTCCGACCGGCGAAGTTCGTCGAAGCATTTCGCCAGGCCCTCGGACAGCTCGATGTCGAGCGCGTTGGCCTTGCCGTGCCTGATGGTGACAACCGCGACGTCGCCGTCGTTTTTCACATCGATCATGTTCCACTCGCTGTGCGCGCGTAAGCCGTCGAACGAATACCGCACGGCGTGTGGGTAGTGCTAGGGCAGACCGCCTTGAGACGAAGGTCTTGGGACGAAGGTTAAGAGCGACGTATTTGTGTCCACGCTTTGCGCGAAAAAATCCCCAATTGGGTCACTCTCAGGTCACGCCGGCCTGTCCCGAATGCGGCAGACGGTCCAGCAATGGAGGGCGTAATGTTGAGTATCCGCGTGGTCGCCGCCGGTGCGGCCCTGATGCTGCTTTCAGGCCTTATGGCCGGAGGGGCAGTAGCGCAGACGGCAACCGATCAAACGCCCGGAAAACCGCTGCAGCTTCTGCAATGGTCGCAAACGACCGCGCAATCAAGCGAGCCAAAAGCGAGACCTCGCGCCAAAATAGCCGAGAGGAAAATCACTCATACGGCGACTGCCGTCGCGAAGCACCGGCTGTCGCCGGCGGAGACGGCGGCAGCGATGCCGCAGGCCACCGTCTGGGCGCCGCTCAATGCCGTTGAGTCTGATTCAACGACGATTGCGGCAACGGCAGAGCCCGTTCCGCAGGCAGCTTCGGCACCCGCCAGCCCAATCCGGAGTGAACTCGTCGTCGCCGGCCAGACCGTGCGGATCGCCTCGCCCGATCAGGTCAACGAACTCGACCTCGCCGCGCAGGATTCGAAGGCTGCCGCCACCGACACCATGCCGGCCGCTGCGGTCGCGCCGGTGCCGGCAACCAACGATGTTCAAACGCCGGCGCCGAAATCAGATTCGTTTGCGGGGCAAGCATCATCGAGCCAAGTGGGCAGCACCTCGTGGATCGCGAAAGTGCTGGCGGCGCTCGGCGGCGCGGTGGCGGCGGGGTCCGCAGCCTGGTTCCTGATTGGTGCAACGCCGCAGCGGACCTACGGCTGACGCCACTGCGGTGCGATGGCTTCCGCGGCCCTTATTCGGCCGCGCCGCGGAATGAAGCTTCGGCGACGACCCGATCGGCGTCGGCCTTGAGCGACCTGAACAGGTCGAACGCATCCTTCGGCTTCATGTTCTTGTGTACGACCGCGCCGACCGCGGCGATCATCGCCTGGGGAGCATCGGACTGGAAAATGTTGCGGCCCATGTCGACGCCGGCGGCGCCTTGCTGCACGGCATTGTAGGCCATGGTCAGCGCGTCAAGTTCGCCAAGCTTCTTGCCGCCGGCCATCACGATCGGCACCGGGCATGACGCGGTAACGGTCTCAAAGCCCTCGTCGACATAGTAGGTTTTCACATATTGCGCGCCGAGCTCGGCGATGATGCGACAGGCGAGCCGGAAATATTTGGCGTCGCGCACCATGGCCTTGCCGACCGCGGTGATGCCCATGACCGGAACGCCGGTGCGCAAGCCTGCATCGACGAGCTTGGTCATATTGTGCACCGAGCGGGTCTCGTGCTCGCCGCCGATGAACACCTGGATGCCGACGCCGGCCGCGTTCAGGCGCACCGCATCGTCCATGTCCATGGCGATCTGCTCGTCGGACAATTCCTCGCGCAGAATGCTCGGCCCGCCGCTGGCGCGCAGCACCATGGGCTTCTGGCACTCCGCCGGAATGAGCGAGCGCAGGATCCCGCGTGTGCAGAACAGCGCATCGCATGACGGCAGCAGCGGAACGATCGAGAGGTCGATGCGCTCGAGCCCGGTGGTCGGACCCTGGAAGTAGCCATGGTCAATGGCGAGCATCACGGTGCGCCCGGAAACCGGGTCAAACACCCGCGCCATGCGGTTCTTCATGCCCCAGTCGAGCTGGTGGGTTCCTTTGAGGAAAAACCCCGGCGCCTGCTGCGGCTGATCGACCGAGTAGCGTTCCCCTTCCTTGTCGGCTTCCGGCATCGCGTTCCTCGTTTGGCAGGCGCTCGCCGCTCGCGGCGCGTGATCGCAGGTGAACCTATGCGTCATCGCCTCCGGGCCAGGCAAGGGGGTTCATGCGAAGCTGCGGCTTCCTGGCCGAGCTGCTTTGAAAACCGACGCTTGATGCAAGTAGGGTTCCTCTAATTTCAATATTTCTACCCAAAGGAACCCTTGGCATTGTTCCTGTTTTGTTCTAAGATAGTCAGTCTTGGAACATACAATGAACATCCACAAAACCTTGGCCGGACCTGATGCTCTTTCCGTGACGCGAGATCGCGCCGCCGTCGTCGAAGAACTGCGCCGTCTGTTGCCCGGAATTGAGGATTTACCCACAGCCCTGCCCTTCGGCTTGGTCGCGATCGATTCTCATCTCCCCCAAGGCGGGCTCGCCTGCGGTGGCTTGCACGAGGTGGTGCCCGAAGCAGGCGCCACAGTGGCCGCCTTCGGCTTCCTGGCGGCAGTCCTTGCCCGCCTGATGGGAGCGCAGCCGCTCGTCTTCGTGATGCCGGCCTATGAGCGGCGCGAACATGGCCGGCTTTACGGTCATGGCCTCAACGTTTTCGGTCTTGATCCGGCCTGCCTCATTCTGATCGAGACCAGGCACCGCAAAGACACGCTATGGGCGCTGGAGGAAGCGTTGCATTCGGGGGCGCCCGCCGCCGTTGCCGGCGTAATCGACCAGCTCGATCTGAAATTGAGCCAAAGGCTGCAACTCGCTGCCACCGCTGCCGGCCTGCCCCTGCTGCTGCTGCGGCTAGCGGCCCCCTCTTGCGGAGGCGGAAGTGCCGCCGCCACGCGCGGGCGTGTGGGCCCCGCTGAAGCTGCGCGCGACCGCTTCGGCCTGGGCGCGCGCCCGAGATGGCATCTGCAACTTGAACGCTGTCGCAACGGACGGCCTGGCGAATGGGTGGTGGAGTACGATCATGTCGCGCATCGTTTCAGTCTGGCTGCCGCGCTGGCCGATCCGGCGTTATCTCGCCGCACAGACAAAGAATCCCTCCGGCAAGCTGGTTGACCCCGACCGGCCGTTCGTCCTGGTGATTGCCACCGCTGGCGGTCCGCGGATCGCGGCTCTGAACCAGGCGGCAGAAGTCGCCGGCCTCACGCGCGGCGAACCTTTGGCTGACGCGCGGGCGAAAGCGGACGACTTGCAGATGCGCGCGGTCGATGAAACCGCCGATGACGCCGCGCTGCGGCGGCTGGCGTTATGGGCGACGCGATATACGCCGACCGCCTCACCATTGTGCAGGGATATTTGGAGCCTGGAGAACGGCGCCGACGGTTTTTTCCTCGACATCGAAGGCGCCGCTCATCTGTTCGGCGGCGAGGCGGCGCTGCTGGCCGATCTTTCTGCCCGGCTCGAAACAAGCTTCGGATTGCCGGCGAGGTTTGCGGTCGCCGCTACGCCCGGCACGGCATGGGCGCTGGCGCGCTTCGACCCCTCGCCCTCTCCTGTTTTGCCGTCAGGACAAGAAAGCGCTGCGCTCAAGCCATTGCCCATCGAAGCGCTGCGGCTGTCGCCGGAAACCTGTGCGACGCTGCGCCGGCTCGGTCTCAAATCCATCGGCGCGCTTCTCGACAAGCCGCGCGCACCCTTTGCCGCGCGGTTTCCGGCGGAGCTGTTGCGGCGTATCGACCAGGCGCTCGGCCGTGTGGACGAACCGTTGGTGCCCATCATCGCGCCGCCGGTCTATCACACGCTGCGTTACCTGCTCGAACCGATCATCACGCAGGAAGCGGTCGTCGCCCGCGCCAGCCGCCTGATGCAGACGCTCGTGCACGTGCTCACCCGTGACGATGTAGGAGCGCGCGCGCTGCGGCTTTGCCTCTATCGTGTCGATGGCGAAGTAACGACGATCGACATCGGGTTGTCGCTGCCGACGCGCAATGTCTCCCACATCGTGCGGATGATCGAGCTCAAGCTCGAAGCCCAAGCCGCGACGGAGGATGCCGGTTTCGGCTTTGAAGCGATCGGACTTGCTGTCACGCGCGCCGAAACCATTCCCGCGCGACAGAGCGAGCTTATTGGCGAACACGACAACGATGCCGATCGAATGGAGCGCTGCGCGGTCCTGGTCGATACGCTGCGTCAGCGCCTTGGACCGCAAAGCGTATGGCGGTTCGAGCCGGTTGCCAGTCACATTCCCGAACGCGCCGAAGCTTTCGTGCCGATCTGCCGCGAAGCTCCCGCACAATGGCCGGAGCCGGAGCAAAAAACCCGGCCGCTCATTCTCTTGCCCCGCGCCGAGCCAGCCGAAGATGTCATGGCGATCATTCCCGATGGGCCGCCGCGACGTTTTCGCTGGCGGGGCGTGACCTATGAGATCGCAGGCTCGCAGGGTCCGGAACGCATCGGCGCCGAATGGTGGCGCAATCCTCCCCCGCCTGCCAGGCAAGATAAGGAGGAGGCGACGCGCGATTATTACCTCGTCGAGGATGCCGACGGTCATCGCTTCTGGCTCTACCGCGAAGGCCTCTACGGCCGCGAAACGGCCGCAGCGCGCTGGTTCGTGCACGGGCTGTTTGCGTGATTTGTTTCGCGTGAGAGCGCAGATGATCGAATATGCCGAACTTGCTGTAACGACTAATTTTTCCTTCCTGCGTGGCACCTCGCATCCGCAGGAAATGGTCGCCACCGCCGATGAGCTTGGATGTTGCGCCATCGGCATCGCCGACCGCAATTCTTTTGCCGGCGTGGTGCGCGCCTATGACGAAGCCAAAAACCGAAAAATAAAACTGATTGTCGGCACCCGCCTCGTCACCGTCGATGAGTTCCAGGTGCTCGCCTATCCGACGGACCGCCCGGCTTACGGACGCCTCTGCCAGCTTCTGACCAAAGGCAATCGCAGAGCAAGGAAAGGCGAATGCCACCTGACCTTCGAGGAAATTCTCAGCACCAGCGAAGGCCAGATGCTCATCGCTGTCCCACCGCTGACACTGTTCTCTGTTCGTCATCCTGAGGTGCCCGCGCGCAGCGCGGGCCTCGAAGGATGCCAGCCGCAACGCTCAGGCCGTCGTCCTTCGAGGCTCGCTTCACTCGCACCTCAGGATGACGGAAATCAGTCTTTCACCGAGCGCCTCTCGGCCCTCGTCCGGAAAGCACCGGGCCGTACCTTCCTCGCCGGCGTTCATTTTCATCGCGGCGACGAGCCGCGCCGGCTCGGCCTGTTAGCCGAACTCGGCGAGCGCCTTCATGCGCCGCTCGTTGCGGTCAACGACGCCACCTATCACGTGCCGGAGCGTCGGCCGCTTGCCGACGTGCTGACCTGCGTGCGCGAGAAATGCACCCTTGCGGAAGCCGGCTTCCGCCTTGCCGTCAATGCCGAACGGCATCTTAAAACTCCGGCGGAGATGGCGCGGTTGTTCGCCCGCTTTCCCGACGCCATTGCCCGCACCGTCGATATTGCCAAAGCCTGCAATTTCTCGCTCGGCGAGCTGAAATACGAATATCCCGATGAGCCGGTGCCGCCGGGCAAGACTGCCCAGCAGCATCTCGAAGATCTCACCTGGGCCGGCGCGCAGGATCGCTACCCGAAAGACAAATATCCGGAAGGCATTCCCGACGACGTCGTCAAGCGGCTCCATGACGAGCTCGCGCTGATCGGCAAGCTCGACTATGCGCGCTATTTCCTCACCGTCCATGACGTGGTCGCCTTCGCGCGCCGTCAGGAAAAGGAAATCCTCTGCCAGGGCCGCGGCTCGGCGGCGAACAGCGCGGTCTGCTATTGCCTCGGCATCACCTCGGTAAATCCGGAAAAAACCAAGCTTCTGTTCGCCCGCTTCATTTCCGAGAACCGCGGCGAGCCGCCCGATATCGACGTCGATTTCGAGCACGAGCGGCGCGAGGAAGTAATCCAGTACATCTACCAGCGTTACGGGCGCGACCGCGCGGCGATCTGCGCGACCGTCGTGCATTACCGCTCCCGCCGCGCCATCCGCGAAGTCGGCAAGGTTTTAGGCTTGACCGAAGACGTGACTTCGGCGCTGGCCAAAACCGTGTGGGGCTATGGCGACGGATTGCCCGATGATCACATTCGTCAGGCCGGACTTGATCCCTTAAATCCGGCGATCCGTCAGGCCGTGACGCTCGCCGACGAACTGATCGGCTTTCCGCGCCACCTCTCGCAGCATGTCGGCGGCTTCGTGCTGACCCGCGCGCCGCTCGACCAGACCGTGCCCATCGGCAATGCCGCCATGGACGAACGCACCTTCATCGAATGGGACAAGGACGACATTGACACGCTCGGCCTCATGAAAGTCGATGTGCTGGCGCTTGGCATGCTGAGCTGCCTGCGTCGTGGGATTGATCTCCTGCAGCAGCACTACGGGAAGACCTATTCGCTCGCCACACTGCCGCAGGACGACCCTGCGGTCTACGAGATGCTGTCGCGCGCCGATTCCGTCGGCGTGTTTCAGGTCGAGAGCCGCGCGCAGATGTCGATGCTGCCGCGCTTGAAGCCGCAATGTTTCTACGATCTCGTCATCGAGGTCGCGATCGTGCGGCCGGGGCCGATCCAGGGCGACATGGTGCATCCCTATCTGCGCCGGCGCGACGGGATCGAGAAGGAGCATTATCCCTCTCCCGATCCGGCACACGGGCCGAAGAACGAACTGGAAGAAGTGCTCAAACGCACGCTTGGCGTGCCGTTATTCCAGGAACAGGCGATGCAGATCGCCATTACCGCGGCAAAATTTACGCCCGACGAGGCGGATGGACTCCGCCGCGCCATGGCCACCTTCCGTCATAACGGCACCGTCCATTTATTCCGCGACAAATTCATCAACGGCATGACCTCGCGCGGCTACGACCGCGATTTCGCCGAAAATTGTTTCGGCCAGATCGAGGGCTTCGGCGAATACGGTTTTCCCGAAAGCCACGCGGCAAGCTTTGCGCTCCTGGTCTATGCCTCGTCCTGGATCAAATGCCGCTACCCGGACGTGTTCTGCGCCGCCATTCTCAACAGCCAGCCGATGGGTTTTTATCAGCCGGCGCAACTCGTGCGTGATGCCCGCGCGCACGACGTCGAAATCCGCGCTGCGGATGTGAATTACAGCGCTTGGGATTGCACATTGGAGGCAGGCGCCCCTTCCCTGCCCTCCTCCGCAAGCGGCGGAGAGTTGGGCGAGGGTCACGCTGGCCGCCTCGGCTTCCGACTGATCCACGGGCTCAATGAAGACGAGCTGAAAAAGCTCATCGCGGCGCGCGGCAACGGCTTTTCCAGCATCGAACGGATGGCGGCCATCGCCGGTATTTCCCGCTTCACCATCGAGCGGCTGGCCGAAGCGGATGCGTTCCGCTCCTTGGGGCTCGATCGGCGCGCCGCGTTGTGGTCGGCACGGCGGCTCGACATGATCGGCGCTCATCCGGCGCGCCGTATCGGGTTTGCGGCGGCCGAAGCCGCGCTGCCGCTGCTGACGCCGCATCTGAGCGACGAACTTTTCCCCGAAGAAGCCGTCGCGCTCCCAGCCATGCCGCTCGCCGAGCATGTCGTGGAGGATTACGTGGCGACCGGACTTTCGCTGAAAGAGCATCCGGTGCGTTTCTTCCGCGACCGCCTCACCGCGCTCGGCGCCTTACCCAATGCGAGGTTAAGGGGCGACCCGCTCCCTACCCTCCCCCGCAAGCGGGGGAGGGACCGGGAGGGGGATTATCGTGTCACCGTCGCCGGCCTTGTGCTGGTGCGGCAGCGTCCGGGCACGGCGA
>VFSW01000812.1_pt1 | contig 46250 bp, 31 predicted proteins | sample 5358111 | NCBI WGS metagenome assembly VFSW01 (sample SAMN11554181, study PRJNA540505) | mine drainage metagenome | isolation source: sediment from site ElyBrook_90M | place: USA: Ely Copper Mine, Vershire, VT | collected 2017
TGGTCGTCCAGTTCCAACGTCAGTACGACGGTCGCATCTTCGTCGTCGGCGTCTACCTCGCGGACGCGCCCGATGAAGACGAAGCGCAGGCGATGCGCGGGCTGTTCCAACGCGTCGTCGTCGCGACGCCGCAAGAACTACCGGAGAAACTCGGCGCGCTCCTCACCGCGCTACGCGTGTAAGACAAACACCCCTGAACCAATCGCGTTCAGGGGTGTTTTTGTTTGCGAACATTGAACCTGCGAGCGCGGAGCGTGCTACCCGGAGAGTGGTTGCGCGCTGAGCAAATGACCGACTTCGATTCCGTCGTCCAGTTCGTCCCAGTAGATGGCGTCGCCCAACGGCTCAATCACTCACTGTCTCCGAGCATGGGTTCTCTCCATACACTCGCGAATAGACCGGACGGACAACGCGGCCTCCTCTTTTTCACTCAACCTTCACGCAAAATTCACGCTCCTTTTGCGGACAATGCTCCAGACCGGTGATATGCTATGCATGGTTACCTGTGCTCAGAACAGATCTATTTCTGTACTCGCGGCTCCAGTTGCACATCAACTTTACAAGAGCAGTCACGGAGAGCTCGGATTGAACGGAATCCGTGCTCATCTCCGCATTCTCGTGGGCCTGGTCGTCAACGTGGCGCTTCGGCGATTTTTGCTTTCGCGGCCATTCCTCGCCGAGTGCGATTGTATGGGCGCAATCCAGGTTGGCGTGTCAGGGCGTCGAGCCCGGGGAAGCTGTCTTCCGCGGTAACCCGTCCAGTATTCGCGTGAATGTTTCGTTGCTGATATTTCCTGTTGTTGTGAGCGCGTGCGTGTCACAGGTCATGCACTGTCCCGTCTTGCAGCAAGGGAATCTTGAGGTCACGTCTGACCCTTTCCCATGCTCATTCAACCATCGGAAAGCCCGATCCGACCCAGACCCTGCCCAATCCGGGCAGTGGGTTTGTATCGTGGTTGCAGCTGACATACAAACGTAGAGGTGGCTCACTCGTCTGGGAGGTAAACATGCAATTCCAATACACCCCCTATGTGTTTCTCTTGGCCATTGCCGCAGCGATTTCTGCGGCGCTCACAGTGATTGCGCGGCAGCGTCACGCCATGCGCGCGGCTAGACCCTTTGGGTTGCTGACCCTCGCCCTGTGCGAATGGTCAATGGGGTACGCGTTAGAACTGTCGAGCGCCGACCTGCCTGTCCAGATCCTCTGGGCCAAGATCGAATACCTGGGTATCGTGACTATTCCATTCGCGTGGTTGCTCTTTGCAATATTGTACACGGGGAATGAACGATGGCTGCGACCGCGCGTGTTGATGGCATTGGCGGTCGAGCCACTGACCACTCTCGTCCTTGTGTGGACAAACGATTGGCACGGTCTCGTCTGGCGGCAGATTGTTGCGCATTCCGTCGGCTCCCTCTCGATCATGTTGCTGACTTATGGCACCTGGTTTTGGGTCCACACCGCATATTCCTATGCGCTGATGCTCCTCGCGACGATTCTCCTCCTCCGGACCATCGTCCGTGCTCCCTCCTTGTATCGCGGTCAAGCGGTCATCCTCGTGATCGGCGCGCTTGCGCCCTGGATCGGGAACGCCTTGTACCTCTCTCACGCCAGCCCATTCCCCTACCTCGACCTGACGCCAGTGGCTTTTACAGTAAGCGGGGTGGCGTTTGCATGGGACGTGGCGCGCCACCAACTATTGGACATCGTGCCGGTCGCACGCGACATCTTGATCGAGAGTATGAACGACGCGGTGTTCGTCTTGGATGCGCGGAACCGTATCGTCGATGTAAACCTGGCGGCGCAGAAACTATTCGGATTTGAAGCTTCCAAAGTGGTTGGCGCACCCGCTCAACAAGCGCTGACTCGCTGGCACGATCTCGTCGAGCAGTATATCGATGTCACTGAGGCGCACGACGAAGTGACGTTGGTCGAGGGCGCAGAGCAACGCTGGTTTGATTTGCGCATCTCGTCCTTGCAGGACCGAAGCGGGCAACTGACGGGGCGCCTCGTGGTGGCGCGCGAAGTCACCGAACGGGTACGCGCAGAGAGGGCGCTACGCACGGCGCGTGACGAGTTGGAATCGCGAGTCCAAGAGCGGACCGCCGAGTTAGCGCAAGCGAACGCTGCCCTGCAAGCGGAAATCATTGAGCACCAGCATGCGGAAGAAGCGGAGCACCGCCAGCGCGTCGTCGCCGAGACGACCGCGCTCGAAAACACTCGCCTCTTCAGAGAAGAACAAAGTCGCCGCGCCGAACTGAGTTCCCTGTTTGATCTCTCTCGCGCGCTCGCCACCGTCCCGCCGGATTTCGATGCCATTCTGCGGCTGGTCACACGCCACGCGGTTGAAAAGGTCCACGTGACCCTGGCCAGCGTCTGGCTGCTTGAGCATGAGGAATTGGCGGTGCGTGCGGTTTATCCACGCAGGGTGCTGGGTCGCAAGTTCCGGGCAGGTCAACGAGCTCCGCTAGCCTTCTTTCCCGTTTGCCAGCGCCTCATGGAACACAGCGACCCACAGGTCGTCCGCGCGGAGGAATCAGGGATGTCCGAGCAGGAGCGCGATGCGCTCTTCCTAGGGCTTTGCCGGACGATCTGTCTCATTCCACTACGAGCGGACCATCGCCGTCTGGGTGTTCTCCTGCTTGGCGAGGAGCGCTCGGAAGCGCGTGAGCCATTCACACCAGAGAAAATTCGCCTGGCGCGCAGCATCGGCGATCAAACGGCAAGTGCACTCCGCCGCGCAGAACTCTTTCATGAACTGGGGCAGTCCTACGTGGAGACCGTGCTCAGTCTGGCGAACGCAGTGGAAGCGAAGGATTCGTACACGGGCGACCATGTGCAGAACGTGGCGCGCATGGCGCTCGACATTGGACACGAACTGGGTCTGAGTGAGGCAGAACTAGAGGCGTTGCGTTTCGGCGCGATCCTGCACGATATTGGCAAGATCGGGATCCCCGATGCGATCCTGCAAAAACCCGCCAAGCTCACGGCGCAAGAATGGAACATCATGCGGCAGCATCCGGTGATTGGCGAGCAGATTCTTGCGCCCATTCAGCATCTGCGGGATGCGGCGAAGATCGTCCGGCACCATCACGAACGATACGATGGTAAGGGCTATCCGGACGGACTTGGCGGGGAAGCCATTCCGCTGGCTGCGCGCATCCTTACGGTCGTGGACTCGTACAGTGCCATCATCGATCGGCGGACCTACAAGCCGGCGCGCTCGCACGAAGATGCGGTTGGAGAGTTGCGCCGGAATGCTGGGAGTCAGTTCGATCCGTGTCTTGTCGACATCTTTCTGCGTCGAGTTGCACAGCCGGCTGAGGTGCAGCCGGCGTTTCTGCCGGGCTGAGAAATGGAGGGCTAAAAGAGGACTGGGTTCATTGGTCACAAGTTAAGAACCGGCTGTGGCTACGGCAGCCGCCTTCTCTCGTCGGTTGCGTTTCAGAATTGCCAGATCGCGTGCGTGGGCAGCAAAATAGAGAACAGGGTCATCCACATCCCTGCGATGGTATGCTTGGGTGAAATGATACAAGCCCCGGAAAACCATTTCGACGAAGATGGCATCAAACAACACATTCAGTTCAGCCGCCACAGCATCCGCCAGATCGACTAACAGCGCATAGAGCAACCAGGTGGCCCAGACTTGCAACTGAATGCCATTTTCCGAACCGACCCACAGATATGCCAAACCCAACAAGCGTTTCACGACGAAGAAAGCCCGTTCAACCCGCCAGCGACGCCGATACAACGCGACGATCATTTCAGCGGGCAACTGCTGGGGATCAAGGACATTCGTCAGGTAACGATACCGGCAGCCCCGGTAGACCACTTCGATCAGCCGCATCAGGTGCGCGCAGGAACTCTCGGCGGACGAACCCAGGTGGATGATCCGGTCGTGAATCGTTGCGGAGCGTTGGAGGACTTGAACCACTTGCAAGGCCGTGTTGGCGTGAGGGCGCGTGATGAAAGCGACCAGCCGCTCCGTCAGACGGTCAAAGAAATCAAAATCCAGAAAGCCCGCATCAAACACCAAGAGATCGCGAGCGCGCAGGCTGGTGAGCAAACGCTCCACAAAACGGTGATCGTGGGCTTGGGCGTCCGGTTCATACCAAATCTGCACCGGCAGGCGGGAACCGAGATGCAACAGTGCCCCAATGCGCCCCGCCAGAGGCGTCTTGGGCAGTTCGCACAAGGCCTTGAGTTTGCGAAGCAAGCTACACTCCGCGGAAATTTCTCTCAGATATCTTTCTACTGCTGCCGCGGTCGTGACCCAACTGCGCGTATAGAAGACGACCTACGTGTTGACAACAGAATCCTCGCTGTCGAATCCATTGGGAAGATAGCTATCAGCTTCCCAATCATTTTCCCAGCGCGTTCCATCCAGCCAATAGCGGAAACGATATTCTTTACCTGTCTCAAGGTTCAGCGTAACCGAGAAACCGCCATCCTTCTTTCGCTTCATCGGTGTTGCGCTTTTGCCCCAGTCGTTGAACTCACCGACGAGATAAGCAGTCTGCGCGCCGGCTTCCTTCGGCAATCCGAAGGTAACTTTGCAGATTCCCTTTTGGGTTTTGGGATAAGTCTTTTTCATTTTCTGATCTCCGTTTGGGTTTCAGAAGTGGTGGTTGAAATGCCTCGTTAGTCCGGTTTGTTTCCCAAAAACCCTAGTTCTTTCATGTATTCGGAGTAAAGCATCGCGATCATTGCCTCATAGCCTTTCATGTCATCAGGCACCTGTTGATACTCATTGGGAAAGTTTTCGATGATCGAATGAGTATGTTGAGCTACGACCTCTATAGGAGTCTTGGTATTCTTCGAGATGTTTTTGACTATGATGTCTAACCCTTCTTCTAACTGTTTTTTCCCAATAGTATCGAACTTGCTCCAGTGCTTCATGACTTTCGTGAAGATTTTTTCGCCCAAGTTCTTCAGTTCCTCATCATTCATTTTTCACCTTTTCTCGCTCTCTTGTCCTGCTTGTGACCTAGTCGGAGCATGATCCACATTCGGATTCAGCACGGGCAGGGTCTGACTAGATGTGGGCCGGGTGCTTGGCTTCGGCTTCGGCTTCGAGTTCGACTTCGAGTTCAATCTGGATTTCATCCGTGGACCTCCGGGAGCGATGGGTTAGAAGCCACCCGACCCAGACAGGACTCCCAGTCGTAAGCTGCTCAACGGAGTCTTGGCTCAGCCCCAGCCAAGTCAACAATCTTCACAATCACATCACCGTCGTTCAGAACCATTCTTATGAACGGGCTGTCGAGCGCGCCAAGCGCCTAACGGTCTTAGCTTGTCTGGCTGCGTCGCTTGATTATACCGCGAATCAGACGCAGAAGTTTCTTTCCTCTGCCATACCGCCGCGCGGTATGGCATCCTTATGAAAAATTGAGTCAGCAGGAAGGTGTCCCATCTCAAGAATCGTGTTTCGCCTTGTGTTGTTCGCCAAGCCGCACAAATGCGTTGTCTACGAAAATCAAAGGCGCTTCAGAGTCGAGCAAATTGGCTCTGCCTGCCTCGCCTGCCTACGCTGCCTCTTTGCTCTACAAGTCCGCGTCGGGTGAAATGTTCAGCCACAGAAAGACCAACCCCGCAGCGCGAAGCCTGCACAAGACGCTGGTAGAGACGCGCATAGTACGCGTCCAGTTCTGCACGGAGATGCGCGCGGCGTTCCTCATCCCAGCGGAACGGTTCGCCGCGCGCGATCAACGACGTTGGCGCGTACACGCATTGTATGGTAAAATCTGGATATGCCTTCCCTGATGGAAACCAATCGCTATCTTCAAGATCCGAAACGACGACGGCGAATGATTGCCGAGAATGTTTATGATTCGTCGCTCTTTGAGGGCGCAATTGGACTTTCCAAACCGCATGTACGGAGAAAGAATCAGCGCTCGGTATCGCGTCGGCGTAAAACCGTCTCCTCAAAGAAACGTGCGAGCGGCGCATAGTCTTGCATATATCCTCGTTTGACGGCAGCCAGATATTCGACGCGCCGTTTTTTATTTCCCCGACCTGAGAATCCGTAAGCTGGCGCAGGATAGCCCGCCTGAATTGCCATCACATCAGCAACCCAGCGTGCCAAGCGACCATTACCATCACGGAAGGGATGAATCAGCAAGAGTTCTGCGTGAACAACGGCAATTGCCATTGCTACTTGGACTAGCGATCCTGGCTTGCAGGGCGTGTACTGCCTGAGCACATCGCGCTCCAACTCGCGCATATTGTCGGCGACCCGCTCGGCGGGGGGCTAGCGAAAACCATCCTTCTCTAACTCGACCCAGCGATATTTGCCTGCCCACTCGTAGATTTCGCCTAACCAGTCGCGATGCATCCGTTTCAATAGCGACACCGTGATACGCGTCTTGGATGTCAGGCGCGCGTAATAGGTCTCTTGAACGCGCGCGAGCGATTGCGCCTCGATTCGATCTATCGCACGCTTCGAGGTCAAACCGTGGCGATTGAGTAATACACGACCACGCGACCCAGGTTGCGTTGCCGCTTGTGGACCTTGTGGCACGCGATAGCGACTAATTTTCATCCTTCCACCCTCATCCTTCATCCTTTGGCTTGTTCATCCCACTTCTCCAACACCAGTCTTCTCGTCCTGTACTCCCCGTACTGCCTCATCTATTTGTTCTTCAGCCCGCGGAACGTTTTGGTGGGAAGAGTGGATCCTGTTTCATATCTTTCTCTTTGCACGATCTATTTCTTTTTCCTGTGGTACATCTGCCATTTTGTAATGTTTCTCAAAGTCCTCGTGCAGAACCGTAGCAACCATGTTACGTTCTAGAACTGCTCTAGCCCGTTCAAGATAATAATTCACCACAGAGAGGAATGTATCGAAAAGTAGAGATATCGTGAATGCGGTCGTCAACCCAACCCACAGGTAACGGTCAAAAGTAAAGTCGCCAATCCTGAAACTGAGATTGTATGCCTGGCTCAGATGGGCAAACATCGTGTTGATGAACGTCAATGCTATGGTCAGAATCGCGAGGAGAGTAACATTGCGATCATCAGCGTAATACTTCTGCAAAACGCCTTTTTCGAAAAGGCGTCGGTCTGATTGAAGTATTTGATTCTGTGTCACCGTGAATATCAGGTAAATGCTAAGAAAAACTGTAGCGGCTTGGATAAGCAAAGTGGAAATAAGGTCATAAAGGCTGTCGTCGTGTGTTACCCAAAGCAATCCAAATGTAACCAGAAATATTAATAGCAGTGGCAAGCGATTGAGAACGATTTCACTCCTGAAAAAATTTGGAAATGATTGGGTCTCTTCACGCGGACCATACCAAAGCTTGCTAAGAACAAATCCAAAGCCGTCTTCCGACAAGGGTGCATTACCAGTCACTAGGAAGTGCTGAGGGGAGATGTCGGAGAATTGGATTATCGCCTCTCGTCCCAAATTCACAATGGATGCAAGAGGGACGCGATTCTCGCGCATTTCTGTAATCATTACGTACAGGCGCCGAAATTCCGCGATGCTTAACGAGTAAGCGGTCTCATCGTATTCGCGATTGAGCATGCGGATGCAGACGTCACGAAGGTCTGAGTCTGGTTTATTCGTCCTTTTCATCTTCATTTTCCTGAAAGTAGTGAAACATGATCTGTTGAGTTACATCCCGTACTGAAGTTGGAATATCGACAGGCAACCCAACTTCACCCCTAAGAGTCTGCACGGTTTTCTGAAGAACCTCCTTCGTCAATACTTCTACATCGACATCGACATAGACCTCGAATTTTTTAGGCACGGAACGGCGCAATGTATGTTCTTCCCCCGCAGAATGATACTTCATCAAAACAGGACTTGCTGATTCAATCAAATCTTTTGCGATATGAGTTCCTTTGAGGTCTTGATCCGAATGAGCTTCTAGGTCAACTCGGTGAAAATTTGGATAATCATGTTGGTGACTCTCGCGGATTATCGCATTGCGGTCTATTTGGGGATTGTAGTAGACAAACTCCGCTGCGATTTTCGATGGATCGGGCGACTCGACACGCAACCGATGAACACGGTCGCTTTTCTTGAATTCGGATTGGAAGACTTCGGGAGAGACTTTAGCCTCTGGAGAGTAAAGAGTCAGAAGAATATCTACTTGGCTTCGTTTGAATGCCTCGCTCAGCGCATCGGTAAAGCGACGCAATGCCCATTCCATGTTCAATGGAAGATCTACGAATTTTCGATTCTGCAAGACAACCTTGCCAGTCTTAGCAAAGAGTATGAAGAAAAGACGTTCAAAGGTTAAGTCTTTCGCCCGTTTCAAATGTTTTTGTGTGTCATAATGCAACAATTCCGCTTCGTATTGGAGCGCAAAGAACCCGCCGATTATTGTGTCCAAGGTGGCGGTTCCGACAAATCCATCTAGATCAGGTTCTTTACCGAGAAACTCCATTGATTCAATTGTCTGAATAATCTGATGTGCTTTGACATCATCAACGGAGTTCCAATCGAGTCCCACGATCTCGAAAAAGTCACAGTGAATTTTTGAGGCTTGCATACTTTCCTCCGGTGGTAGTCACTACTACAGAATATTCATCTTTCCAGTCCGTCCATCCTATCCCACTTCTCCAGCACTAGCTTTCTCGCCTGATAGTCTCGCACTGGTTGGTCACCGATCCTATTCTCCATCATCCTCGTATTGCCCGCTCATTTCCTCAAGTTCAGCTCGCATATCTTCAATAGCTCCTTGCGCTTCGATGTCCCCTTCTTCTATTTCGGCGCGGAGACTTGCATTGTGGGAATCAAATACAGGCCGTAAATACCCAATGATTCTTTTGCGCTCGAGTCTCACAATAATCTCGACCATTGTAGATGGATCAATGATGTCGATTTGACCATCTCTGCGGATCTTATATGCACCATTGGGTGCACAGTGCAAACCGCCTTTAGGAATATCAACTCGAAAAATCGAATGCTTGCCGTAAGTTTCAACAGTTACTTTGACTGCAATTGCTGGTCTACATTGACTAGCACGACTGACAATCTTGTTGCGTTCGCGATCAGAGACATCGCATCCAACAACTTTGCCTCTTTGAACTCCATTCTGCCCACTCACTTCGTTAACGCCAACGAGAATAGCACCGCCACCGCCATTTGCAAATGCAACCAAATCATCCTGCTTGACGGACTCAGAATCCCGTTTGAAGTCCACTTCAAATCCTTCGGGGCGGGCAAGTAATTTCCTCGTGGATACAGATGAAAATTCAGGTTGTTGAACTGGAACCTTTTTGACCCGAGACCTGGATGTCGTACGTGCTATTTTCTTTGGTCTTGCTTTTCTTGCAGACTGTTTTTTTGTTGCCTTTGCCATCGCTTCTCTACCTCTGAATTCCGCAAACAGCCAAAATTCATCCTTGTATTTGCTCCCACTTCTTCAGCACCAGCCTTCTCGTCCTATATTCCCTGTATTGCTTGATTTCCTTGTCTTTCAGCACACGGAACGTTTCACCTAGAAGCCGTCGCCGTACACGTCTTTGGGATCCAGGATGTAGCGCAGTTCGTCGCGAGTTAGACCGTAGAGACTCGCATAGTACGCGTCCAGTTCTGCTCGAAGCGTGCGGCGTTCTGCATCCGAGCGGAACGGCTTACCTTCTGATTACGAATCTTTGCAACATCAGATGTAGTACTTGAAAGGCAAGGGCGGCACTTTTTCTAAAGGACCAGCGGTGAGAATTTCTCCGACTGCATTGGCGAATCGTAGAGTCACTGGTAGTCCGTCAGCGAATATGCATGCGTTATAGTTCAGTTTTGTCAACGCAAGGATATCTTGCAGAACGATTTCCATTGGAACTGCCCCGCGGCAAACATCTATGCTCAATGGATTTGGCACTTCTCTACCTACATACGTCTTGAGTCTAGGAATATACCCACGTGTCCAGAGATAACCCGATCTTGAATCGCGGATGTATGCCTGTCCCCGTAAGACTGGCATGTCACCTTTGCGATAGATCTTCAGATCTTCCTCGTCTCTAATCTTGACTCCGACCAGGTTAGTTGATGTATCGACGACTGATTTGAAACCATCCCATTCTTCGTCATTGAAGCGGACCTTTCCATGAATGAACAATTCTTTGGGAGGTTTGCCGTCTCTTCTGTCTTTGAAACTATCAATTGCAATCTTGATAAGCTCCTGTGCGGCTTTCCGTTTCAAGTGGAACTCGCCTTTCTTGCCGCTATACCAAGGCCCAATATCTCCCTTGAATACTATCCCGTCGCCAGAATCGAGAAACATCTGCGCTGCGCAGCACGCCGCGCGGGGATCAGGATTCCTCTCGTCAATCTTGAAGACAAGACCAATATAGCAAACCCCATCGCGTATGCTGCCGATTTTCCAAGGTCTTCCACCCGCTTTGTAGAAAACTGCTGTCGCAATATTCCAGGCGATTGCAGATTCTTGTCCAGCCAAGTTCCTGGTTGGCTTGCCAAATCGATCTAGAAAATCATCTGGCGCAAGCGTGCTTTCCTTGATAATTTGGGTTGGAGCATCGTACGCAAGGAGTCGAGCTTTAAGCTGGTTGTGGAAATTTACTTCGTAATGATAGGGAATAGCTGCCGCATTATCTTCCGGAAAAATCGACGATTGCGCCTGTATTTGTTTTGCATAAGATGCTGAAAGCACATTCTTTGCCGGAATCTGAAGGTCAGTGTCTACAGTGGATAAAGGTCTGCAATACTGATAAATATCATCCGGGATGATTACAAACCAGATGTCTACCTTGGTGTCCTCGCCTTTTATGGCTTGGATGATTCTATCGGAAAAAATCTGCACTGTTTTATAAACACGTTGGTGTTTGTCACTAATAAAAACAGACTGGAGTTCTTCAGGCGGTATTTCAATTCTGAGAGCTGGTTCTGAATTCCAAGGAATCTGAAAGGCTGTTTCAAATCCAGGAAACGGAGGGCGTGCAATTTCTGGTGGATCATTTGTGACTGGCTTCTGAATGCGTTCAACCCACCGGACAAACCGCGCGACGCCATCTTTTGTTCCGAGAACACCCGCGCGGATACCATATGGTTTGCCTTGATCAAGAGGTCCGAAAAGTGTAAGCCCATCCCGCGGATCCTCTACCGCCTGGCCATAGTTAAACAGAAGAGAGGGCTCTTGAAATTTCTTGAGATGAGTCATTTATTCTTCGTCCTCGTTTTCGTCAGTCTCATCTTCACCAAGTTCTTCGAGCTCAACTTCTTCTTTGTCTGCGTCTTGTGTTGGCAAAGAGACACCAGGATCCGCGTACGACACATCGCTGATAAAAGGCACAGGTTGGCATTTGACTTTGAGCATAACGTCGCTACCAAGTTGTATATTTAGCTCTTCGGCTCCATTCGCCAACCACTGAATTGTAGCCAGAGTTCTATCGCGCCATTCGGGATTCCACCAACCTCGGCACTGACTACGGCGTGCCCGATGTATGCGCTTTTTACTTTTCCAATGTTGAACCCCATCGTCTGAAAACATGACATGATACTTGATAACAAAAGCCAAGAATGGATAGAACATGGGCTTGGCTTGGATGCCAAAGTGCCAAAACTGTTTGTATGTACTGCCATCTTGTTTTCTACGGGTCTTGTAGCCAACTACTGAACGCCATGTGTTTCTCCCATTTACGCCAGTAAAGGTAATTCTATCTTCTTGAACAAGATCCTTGGGAAACCACCAGCAGAGCGTATGTTGTGCAAGAGCATATCTCTTTAGTTTCCTCGATTCGGCGAATTTCCAGAAACCCTGTTTGAGCAAGCGAACAATGAAATCACGCCGTTTCTCTTTGGGCGCAAATTTCTCTAGAACTTTGCCATCTAACAAATCCTGTACCGAAAAATAAAAAGTCTCGGCGATGATCATTGATGTTCCCAAGAGTCCTGCAAAATCCTTGGCAGATGCGAAACTAACAAGATATTGGTTGTGCTGAAAAGCAGGATACGGCAAATCAAATGGAACCTCGATTAAACCAATATCTGATCGTCCCAATGCGTGAAAGTAGATTTTCTCAGGGAGTTGATCAATCGGGAACCAATTGGAAATGTGCTCTTCTTCTTCATTCAGAATTCCAGCATCAGCGCCGAAATGATTTTTCCACCAAGTGGCCACAGCGTTAGGTGTAAAACTCGGATTCGTTGGTGTGCCGTCCTTTGCCAATCTCTCCAATAGTTGATGCAATCCTTTTGCCCAACTTTCATTAAATGGGATAGCGTTGATCCGGGATAACTGAATATTGATCTCGCGAGGTGGCAAATCGTCTATTAACAAAGGGAGTATGAAATCTTGTAGCCCTTCATCGCGCATCACGTTTTGCGCAACCTGGAGTTCGTTTAGAGGTCCTTGTTTGACGTTTGAGGTGCGTGATTGAACATAGAGGAACTTGATGGTACGGCGTCGCAAAACCTGTTCGATGTCTTTCCAAAAATCTTCGCCGCCCAGCAAATCAACCAAGTCACACCATACAGCGTAACCTTGTCTGGTGAGTTGCAAGGCAAGCCAGCGCGCAAACTCATTGTCCTCTGGATTGGCATGACTCAGAAATAGTATGTCTTTCATGGTGTATTCCCAGTATCTGCGAACTCATCAACCTCTCAAATGAACAAAACTGATGCTTGAGCCACCTTTGACATAGCTCATACTCATTGCGTGAACAGAGTAATCACGATCCAGAAGTATTTTGGGGAATGGTATGCGAATCTGTGTCCCAAGATCAACGTGTAGTGTTTTCGGCGACCATGGCAATAGGAGAGCTAATGAGATTTGAGAAACAGGGATGCGAGTAAAGCGAAGAGCCCCCGTACGAGTTCCGAAGTATGTAATCCTCGATGGAGCGGCAACTGGATCAATACAGAAAGCCAACGGCGTATAGAACTCTTGCCATGTGAACAAGACTTGGTCTGCCCTCATACCCGATTTTGCCGTCGCATCGACCGATCCTTGTGATTGCCAATCAACCCATTCGTTTGGGGTGAGAGCACTACATGATGCCGCATCCTGTAGCCAATCCATGTAATGCCCCGAATTATTTCGATCCAATAGCTTTAGCCATATACTGACTTGAGAGTACGCCACAATCTCTGGGTCGATGGTCGGTAGGAGTTTTCCGTGTAAGCAGAAGCCAGCGCATGCTCTGCCTTGACCAATGGATTGGGCAACCTGACTATCGAATCGAGACAAATCAGCCAATTGTATTTCAAATTCGTCAGAAAGAATTATCGCGCAGAAGTGACCACTGGAATTAGTCAGAACTATTAATCCATTTGGTTGGGGAATCTGCTCACCAACAATAGCGTCTTCTCGCTGTGCTATGGTTGCTATTCGCCGATAAGCATCCAGAAATCGCTCTCCCCATCGCAATTCTTTGAAATCATTTTCGGTGGATTCACGATTTAAACAATCAGCTACCATGATGGACAAATGATACTCAATGACCGCCGACCGTACTGCTTCAGAAGTGGGGTTGCGACGCAATAGTTCATTGAGAATGGTAGAACGTCTCAACAACTCCGTTACAGATTGAGCCGCGATAGGTTGCGTGGATAATCCCACGGCGTATGCTACTGCTCTATTCCAGGACGGTTTTTCAATCGGGAATTCTTCCAATGTGCTGTTCGAGTTTGCCAATATGTACAAGCGATAACCAACAAGATACTCTCGCAGGGATGAGTGAAACCATTCGACTTGGTCTCTTGTCTCGTTGAGGAGTCCACTTTGGACGATCTCGCTCATTAACTCACTTGTCTCAACGGCGGAGAATTTCTTTGATAAGATGTCTCGTACAAATGCCTTTGGCATTCTGACGCCAGAATCTTCCAAAAGATTTTGGACCGCTATGTCAGCAAGGCAATCCTTCTTTACATCTGGCGGGAATTTACCTTTCTTTTCTTGCCGTTCTAATCGGCTAAATCGGCGTGCTATTACTTGACCGTACAGATCGTGAACACTTTGAAAATCAAATTGATCTTCAGAACCCAATTCGAGTAGAAATTGAAGATTTAGAGGAATTTCTGTCAATTGAAGGAACTCGGGCTGAAATTCTCCGTGTGGAGAAAATCTGTCCAAAAACCACTCTGCTTTTTTCTTCTCTCCCTTCGCGGTAAAGAAACCAGTTACGATCTCACGGATTTGTGGTGCTGTTAATGGAAGAATTTCGTACGTAGGACAATCAAAGCCAAATTGAACTCGATCAGCCGATGGAAAAGAGACAACGATCCCACATTGATATGAACGCATCAGCGATTGAATTTCATTTCTACATTGTTCGCGTTGTGTGCCAGGGACTTCATTAAGGCCATCGAACAGTATCACCACACCAAGTTTCTCGAGTTCTTTTAACACACGATCATCTGATATGATTTGCCATCCAATATTGCTCTTGATCGTTCCTGTCAGGCTGTGAGCATAGGTACCAAGAGGAATGTAGACACTGCGGCAAACTTGGTTATCACGGGCAGAGAGCTTGCGCGCTATCGCGTGCAGAGCCATTGTTTTTCCGCAACCACTCTTGCCAACAATTGCGAGTTTATTCGAAGTATCCTGAGTCAGGTCGGAGAGTAATTCATCAAGAGTCTTGTTGTTTTCCTCGGTAGATGCATCAACGCGCTGAAATGAAGGAGCTTGATACCAGGCGGGAAGTTCGGGTGTGTAAAGTTTGGGAGTTGGAATGGTCCCTTTAAGAAAGTCTCGCAGACTGTATCCAGTCATCTGTGCAATAATGGCAAGAAATCCAGGTACACCAACAAGTATGCCCACTATCCAGTATATAAAAAACTGAATTTCAGGTTTAACTAAATACCAGACCACAAAAGATGCTATTGTTACGATCCCAATTATTGCGCCAATAAAGAAAATTGCACGGCGTAGCGACATAGAAAACCTTTCTTTCTATTGACTCTTCCTCACCAACTCATCCCACTTCTCCAGCACCAGCCTTCTTGTCCTGTACTCCCCATACTGCCGCATCTCCTTGTCCTTCAGCACGCGGAATGTTTCACCTGGGCAGTCGTCGCCATACACATCTTTGGGATCCAGGATGTAACTAAGTTCGTCGCGGGTGAGACCGTAGAGGCGCGCGTAGTACGCGTCCAGTTCGGCGCGAAGATGCGCGCGGCGTTTCTCATCCCAGCGGTGACGGCACGTTGTTGATTACTTGGGATCCCACTCGGGTTTTGTTCCCGCCATTGTGATATTTGCTATCGTGCTCTTCCGCTTGAAATTAAGTTGAGCGTAGATGCAGTGAACTGTAAAACTTGCAAATAGGACGAGTACACCAACCAAGGCCAGTTGCCACAAGGAGACAGATGCAGAAGCCAGACCGACAGCCAGAATAATGGTCAACGTTGTCAAAGCAAAAGAGTTCATCAAACTTACAAAAAGTTGATGCATCCCAGTTGGAAGCATCCACCAAAGTCTCTTATACAAACTGTCGAGAGTTGAAGGAGGTGGTTTCACTGGTCTCACCTCGGTTTCGGCCAAATGAATATAGAAAGAGAACCGTTTGACATCCTTGTCGTTCCGAAAAGCAAACTCCTTCGCCAAGTTGATTGCCAATGCGTATTTAGCCAGATCAACATTTTTGTTAATGATAGCATCTTGTGTGATTATTCCAAGGAGAATTCCTAAAACGAGCAAGAATCCAATACCTGGGAATGCCAACGTCAGATTGGCAATGTTCAACTGGGCAATCACGATGATTGCGCCAGTAACGGTGGATAGTAATGTGAGGTAGAAATTGAATATTGAAAACAGTGTAGTTTCAGTATGTGTATAGAGACTGACCAGTGCTTTGTATTCTTCCAGTAGAAAATCGCCAATCGGAACATTCTCCTGTGCAACAACATTTGTTATTGGAGATGGAGCGGTCGCACCTTCTGCGATTTTCTCAGTAGACGTTGGCGACACTTGGGGTCGTTTTTTTGCCTTGCTCATCCTTGTTTTCCTCTATCACTCAGTAGCATTCCAGTTTTCATCCTTCCGTCTTCATCCCTCATCCTTCATCCTTGCATTTGATCCCACTTCTCCAGCACCAACCGCCGCGTCCTGTACTCGCCGTACTGCCGCATCTCCTTGTCCTTCAGCACGCGGAATGTCTCGCCTGGGAAATCTTCACCGTACACGTCTTTGGGGTCGAGGATGTAGCGAAGTTCGTCGCGGGTGAGTCCGTAGAGGCGCGCATAGTACGCGTCCAGTTCGGCGCGGAGATGCGCGCGGCGTTCTTCATCCCAGCGGAATGGCTCGCCGTGATAGCCCATATCTTCCGCGAACGGCTTCATATCCCAAGCGGTGTAGACCAACTCCAGCACGCGCGGCGCGATGAAGTCTATGTCCGCTGGCGTGTACGCGGTGGGCGGGAGAACTGGGAGTTGGAATAATATGTATTTTTTGAGATGCGTTCCACCAACTTTCTGACGTACCACATAGTCAAAAACCAACGCATTCAAATTCCCAAGCAAACAAGCGATGCGTGATACATCAAGATTCTCAGTGGAGAAGAATAACAACTGGTCATTGTATCCTACGCGAGGTGTGAAACTGAAAACTCCAGTCCTTTCATTTATAGCACCAGTAATATCTCTAAATGCTAACAACCAGCCACGATCCCAATTTCCAATTTTTCCTTCAACTTCGGATTGAGGAACCCAGTATCGTGGAATGGGAAATTCTGTTGGGTCAGACGGATCTACGCCGTACCATCCTTGATATTTTCGTGATGGTCTATTGCTCGCATACTTATCACCAAGTAGCGATGCAAATCTATGATCAAACTGCCATATCATTTTGGCTTCAATCAGAGGCAGATAAATATCTGAACCCTGATGATAATAATTTCCCTTCAATTCATAGCCGTCTTGGCTTAAATGTTCCTGAGTTCGAAACAGTCCACTATCGTTGGACATATGGAACATAGTGGCAAATCTAACCATCCAAGAGTTGATATCGGCGTTTTCATTCACAAAGACGGGGACAGAGTTGTAAATTTTTTTCGTTAGTTCGAAATCGGCGCGTGTCCTAAAAATTGGGCTCGTTTTTGTATTCGGATTTATCAAAGCAAGATCTTCCCGTGTAAGTAGGAAATGTCGCCCTGATTGTTTTATCTGTTCAAAACGGCGGCAAAAGAAAATAAAATCAGCCGCTTCAATTTTCTTTTTGTTGCCCGATATTGTTAACGCGCAGAACTTGAATTCATTGTGGACTGAAGGAAAGATGAAATCTTCATTCTCGAATCCAATGAACTTGGCGATTGATTGTTGATCTACTAGGGTTGCAAAAAAATCTTTATTTGTATTATCAGTAGCGATTCCAATAGGAAGAATGATACCCACGCGTCCATTCGAGTTGAGTAACGTACGCGCGTGTTCGGCAAACAGCGCGTAGGTGTTCACATCGCCAACTGCGGTCAGGGGAAATCGTTTGCTATCGCGCACAAACTTGCTCGTTGCCTCGGCATCGTGTTTGGCATTATCAAAATCTTGCGCGAGCGCAGGGTTTTTCTTCGGCAATGCGTCAATCAATTTTTGGCGCGCGGCTTTGTTCGGCGCAGTCGCGATCTGTGGATCGCGTGCGGCAAAAAATTCTTCCTCTTGCAGTTTGATGCGCTCCCAGGGTGGATTGCTCAGATTCGCATCAAATCCGCCTTCCTCAAACACTTCGGGGAATTCCAACTCCCAGTGAAAGAATCGCAATCGTTCCGCCAATGCTTGCACGCCGCGCACCAAATCGGGATTTAGTTTTTCGCCGCGTCGCAATCGCGCCACGTCGCTTTGCGTTGGCGCAACCACGCTCATCTCGGCATCGGGCGCTTTGATTTGCCAAAAGAATGCCGCCGTCCACAAATCGTATTCCAATTTTTTGCGCGCGTATTTTTCCGATTCGGTCAATTGCCGATACGCTTCGCTCTTTGCCTGCACCTGCGCCGCGTTTTCTTCGGGCATCGCGTTCAACTGACGCGCGCGTTCGGCAACCCAGTGCTTCAAATCGTCCAGCGATTCCAGCACCGTCACCATCAACGGCAATTGCCCGCTCGTGCGTTCGCCCTTGTTGCGTTTTTTGAGCGCGCTCGCCGTTGGCTTGTGATCGCCCGTGACAGGATTGAACGCCTCGTCAAGAATTTCGTTAATGTCCATCCCAGGCGCAACGCCGATCAAACTATTGCCGCATTTGATATGCGCGTCGAGAAACGAAAGCGGATAGCGCGGGTCTTGCATCTCCATCCAGAGATTCACCTTGCACAACTCGATTGCCATCGGGTTCACGTCCACGACGTAGATGCAATGCGTAATCACGTCGCGCAGTGCCGTGCGCATCGCGTCGGGCGATGGTTCTTCGTCGCCCGTGCGAATCGTGGCGAGCCGCTTGGCGATTCGCCGCGCCGCCGCAATCGCGATATGCCCGCTCCCGCCCGCGCTATCGCACACCTTGAGTGCGAGAATCGCTTGCTCAGGATTTGGCTTGCGGCACGCTTCGTCGAGAATCGGATCGAGTGCGGAATCGAGCAGGACATTGATGAGCGGTGTCGGCGTGTAGAAACTGCCCGTCGTCTTGCGTTCGTTGCCGCTCGCCGTTTTCAACTCGAATGAATGCGCGTCACTGTTGATGATTGGATGCAGTTCGAGGAGCGATTCGTAGACGCTTCCCAGTTCTTCCGATCCCAGGTTCTTGTAATCCACGACACGCCGCGCGCTCCGATCCATCGTGAACGCAAGTGCGCGAATCGCATCGAGCAAATCGTGATTTGCAATTTCGCACGCGCCCAGGTCGGGAATCGCTTGCGGCGAAAACAGAAATCCGCCTAGCGCGGGTAAACCGATTTCGATGCAACCCAGGTCGCCGCCAAGTTTTTCCATCACGAGCCGCACCGCGTGATAGAGATCGGCGTGCCGCGTCCCGCGCCGACGTTCTGCCAGCGCGCGCAATTTCGCCGTCGAATAAAATCGCGAATAGATGTCGCGCGCGGTGGTGTCCGCATTCGGATTAAACAACAAGCCGCGATCCTCGGCGACGAACAAAAAGATAAGCCGATACACCAGCCGCAACAGTTGGCGATAGTAATCCTGCGCGTCAAGTTCCCCCTTGTACAGTTTCTCGCGCAGATCGCGATTTGCGGGATGCGCGAGAAAGCCGCGTCCCAGCGCGCTGATCGCTTCTTCGACTCCGCCGCGCAGTTGATCGAGCGCGCGTGTTCCTTGCTCTTGCGCCGCCCGCGACCATTTTTCGAGCCAGCATTCTTCGGGCTTGTCCGCCTCGACGCGCGATTGATGCGCCAAGAGCCAGAGCAGGCAAAAGTCGGAATAGACTTGCCCCTCCATCATCGCCTGTAAATCAAACTCGACGTATGCCTGCCGCGTGAGCATCTTGTTGTCGCGCAGAATCCGCAACCGCAATCCGTTCGACACAAACGCCCACAGATGCGCGTCCGAGCGATTCAACAGAATCTGCACGAGACTGTGCGGACTGTTCCGTGCCGCGCCTGCCACACCCTTGGTGCGCGTGTCGAGGTCCACGCGCAAGCCAACGAGGTGAATTGGCGTGTTCTGCCACCCGTGCGAAATCGGATACGCATCGCCCGCGATCTCAATCGCCTTCGCCGTCGCGAGCCGACCATACCCCAGTTCCGCAAACAATGGCAAGAGCCAGCGTTCGCGGGTTAGCGTCGTACCTGGGTCGGTGTCGGGCAACTTGTCCGCCGCCGCGCGAAACGCCGCCCACGCACCGAGCACGCGATTCCACGCGCGATTGATCGCCTCGTTGATCTTCTCGCCCTTGGCAAGGTGGTACGCGTCAGACGACAAGCCGTCAACGCTCGCGTCGCCATCGGCGATGCGTTGAAGTAAATCAGGCGGCAGGATCGCGCCTTCTATTCGGATGGTGGTGAAGGTGGTGTGGGTGGAGGTGTGCATAGGAATCAAGATGTGGTTGTCAGCAACTCGTCTCTCGAAAAGCGAATCCAGCTAATTGTAATGAGATTCTTGATACGAGAGAATGACTCGTTGCAAAAAGATTCTAACTCGACATCTGTATCTTGAAAAGTGAAAATTTCCGAACGCGGCGCAGTCTTGATAAAGAGCCCAGTTGGATATCCAGCCAGTGGAAAGATATATCCATGCACGATCGCGTTGCGATAATCTAAGAACCTAACCACAAGGGGGTCAGCCAAGGCCGTTTCGAGATGAGCGAGTAGCGAACAATCTGCACGTAGCTTCTTCAATGCAGTGCTAATAGTAGTAATACTGACCTTCCGTCGATCCAAATTCAATTCATAGAAGAGGTTGGTTTCGTGTGCAAAAGACTCCAAGGCGGAATAAAGATAAAAGCATAAACACCCGAAGAATCTTCGCGTCGTATCAAAGTTAAACTTGGAATCAGCAGAGGAGTCTTTTGTTTTGGTGTACTCTAAAATCTGGGTGCTGATCTCGGACAAAAAGTGTTCCGCCGAATCTAAACAGAAATCGGTGTTGAATGAGAAATACCATAAATCACCTGTTGCATCTTTTTCGCGTAGATCACTTGCCGCCAGTCTGTCCAAAAACGCGCCATAAGTATGCTTGGCATTGGAATCTTCAATTAGTGATCGCTTGATATCTGCAAGAGTCATCATCTACCTATACTCCGTTACCCAGATTCCTTTAGGAGAGCTTCATTCCTTCGATGCTCCAATTCTGACTAACGCAACAATCGCTGTCTTTTCAGCCATGAATGGATTTATGAAGGCATCCCTGCACTTTCGGCAAGTACTACACCCCAAGCACATCAAACGAAAACTGTGGCAGAGGCGATGATGACCTAGATTCGCGCGTGGCGATGCGCTGAAGCAAATCAGGCGGCAATATCGCGCCTTCTATTCGGATGGTGGTGAAGGTGGTGTGGGTAGTGATATGCATGTGAAAGATTCTTTAGGACCGTTTGTGGGCAAACATAAACAGCTTCAGCTTTCTCCTACTCCAACGATCCCGATTCGTTTGTCGAGAGCAGATCTTTCCGAACTCCAAGAAACGACAAATTCCAATAACAGGTCTGTCAACTTCTTAAAAGCCACGATCGCTTCGACGTATGCTGAATCTGGGACAAACTCGTCGCGGTCGCTCACTTTCAAAAACAATGTGTGGTCTTCATTAGACTGGAGTTTCAGTGAAGCAAATATGTGTTTCTCAGAAAGGTGGACGAATCCTGATGTTTCTTTGTAAACGCTTCGTATCCAGGGGTGGTTCTCACCGACCCGCTCACATAAATAACCATCGGTCATCTTTTTTCCCGTTTGATCTTTCATTTTCCTTATAGGCTTTCCTCCCAAGACCTCACGCGCGAATGTATCAGGGTCATCAACCATGCTCAGTGCGGCAACACGTAGGCAGTTATCGAGTTGAAATCGAATAAGTGGAGCCGCGGTAACAAAATTCTCCGACGCTAACAGGTCACAGAATCCTCGTAATAAACACAAAGAGCGATTCATCGCGGCAATGAACAAAAAGTCGAGTGTGAAGATGTTTCCACCTTTTGTTTGGAATAGACTCTTCCAGATTTCGTAATGCTTGTCACGGTAGAGCCGTAGTTCCTCAATAAGTCTTCCGAGGTCTTCACTCATTATTTATCCCCTCTTCACTCTACCGCACGCAATGATGCCTTCAACAACATCTCCTGCAAATCAAGCATGTGCTTTTCAGTGTATCGCACGCTCACTTCTTCCCCGCAAAGCGTGAATTGCAGTGCGGGCGATCCATTGCCGCCTTCACGAATTGTCCGAAATGCCATCACCTGGTCTTTGATGTCACCAAATGGTTTCTCAACTGTACCAAACTGAAACTTGGCACAGCACGTTGGACACAAACACCATACGTTTCCTGGGCGATCAATCCAACGCGCCGATGTCCTCTTGGCGAGGTACAGCCCTTCAAAATAGGGCTCACCGTTTCGTTTTTGGAATGAGCTGCCGCAGATCTGGCACTTGCCTTGATACTGTTCCCTGAGAAAATTCCGCGTCTCGTGATTTTTTTCTTCCCATTGTTTCATCGGAACTCGGGTGAACCTTTCTTCGTATGGCGGTTCACCCAGAATGCTTAGTTGAATGTCTGCTTCCGTTTTTTGTCGTCGGCGCTCTGGGTCGGTAATCTGCCCCGACCCAGTTACCTCAATATCCTCAATCACGCCACTTCTAGGTTTTGAGAACGCCAACTCGAGCCCATCAGCATAGTCGAATTCGTCGCCCGATTGTTCTTCCTCCGTTATCTGTGCGCTTTCTTTCATTGACGTCAAGAACTGCTCAACATCTTGGGGACGCGACTTGATCAGATCGATTATGGTCTCAAGTTTTGTAACTTCAATATCCTTCTCCTTTGCAAGGGCGGCGATTGAAGTGGCCTTCATTTCAAGTTGTTTTGCCAGTCTTTCATCGCGCCTGAATACATCAGGCAGATCATCTGGAGATAGTTCGGAGGGTTTCAAAAATTGTTCATCCCGATTTGGAAGCCAAGCAGTTTCACGCGCAAGTCTGCCAAAACGGGAAACATCCCATTTCCTCTTCGGTGACGGGAACCCTTGTCTCGTATCAGTTTCTACCATCCCCATAATATGTTGGGCGTTTGGTTGCAGTATGACGTTCCATACATGGGCACTCCGCTCAAGTGTTGGATTACTCAGAGCGTACTCTAATCCCTCAATGACACAATTCGGATCATAGCCATAGGTACGCTCATGCCATCCAAAATCGTTGCGAATTGAGATATACCCTCGACCATCAGGTTTTTTGCATGTGATGCGCACTTGGTCAGTAATCCCAAGAAATGAGCAGAGCTCTGGACTGACTGCATCGTCATCCAGAAACCACGCTTCTGGATTCCCCGAGAAATAGATCTCCAATTCGTGACAGCGAAGATAAACTGATGTAGGTGTTTGGTATTGCTTGATTCCCAACGGGTTGACCGCACGAAGAAAAGAAGTTGTCAAGAGTCTCGTGCGTAGTCTTCGCTTTTGATCTTCAGAGTCAACTTGAAACGCACGCAATATCTTTTCGATGTCCTGCATATGTTGATCATCAGTAATTGCCGAGACGTCACCGTTTGCATAACGCGGCAACACCTTTTCTTGCACCTCGTCGGCAATATCGGGTTCACGAATTCCAAAATTTCGCAAAAACTCCTGCGCTTTTGGATCTGCCGCGATCTCGCGCTTGACTATGGGAAATTCTGTTTCCCCAGTTGGTGGGAGATACGCGGTCGGCATATCATCGCTTCGGAAAGGTTTAACGTGGCTACCGTCTTCCAGTCGCAGGAAAGGACGGTCACGAAGAATTCCCCACAACGTAGTCTTCTGCTGAATCAAGTACCCATAAAGACGAGCCATCCATGCATCATCCTGCTTTTGCAAGAAACCGACGCTTAGTTTACCAATCAATGTAGCTGGAGCGATTTCGAGTTCACCGATTAGCGGCTCGATAGTCTCTTCCCATGAATATCGCGCCTTTTTGCCCACCAGATATAGATGCAAGTTGCTTGTCTCTCGATTTGTTTCTGTTATCTCCCCATTCAACCAGTAGATCGGCTCACTCGCACCCAGTAATTCACCCAGTTGTTGCGGAGTAAATAGGTCGAGCAATTCAGAGCCACGTGCCAACTTTACATGTTTCGCGTCCGCATAAACGCCGTCATGCGTCGGCAAAAGCTGCATGTTTCGCAACACCTCGCGGACTCGATCAAATATAGGGCGAAACATGCTGCCAGGTCTGAAATTGGAATGTTCAATCGGCATTGCCGCCAACACGTCAACGCTTAGCAGTCCCATCTCGCGCAATGCAGGAAGAGTTTCTGCAACAAGGTCTGCGGTTTTCTCAATTAAGTGCTGATTCCACTTGTCCTCAGGCGAGATACTGTTGCGGGCTGGTATGGTTCTGTAGGGTCCCTGGATCAGAAAACCCAGATTGGTTGGTTTCTCGGTCGGGAAGAATACCACCAAGTTTGACTCGTCAACTTTCTTGATAACTGACTTGCCGCTCTTCTCGTCTTTTTGTACGAGGTACGCGACTTCGACGTTGACGAATTCTTCTTTGTTGGGAATCTGAATCGGTTTGGAAAACACCATCCATTCCTCTTCTTGTTCCTGTCCGTTGCCGTGCCCAATCACTGTTACGCGGCGGCATCCCGTCTGAATCTCTGTCCTGTCTCTCAGATAAACTCCGCTTTCCCCGTGTTCGATGGACCATCTAATCTCCGTGATGTGGCGCAAGAAAAGCAACGTCCGCGCATCAAGTTTCTGCAAGCGAGATCCAATTTGGGCGAATGATTGCTGCGATGTAATCTTCTCGGGTGTAATCTTCTCGCTATTGAACGGGAACACGAATCGAGTTGTCCAAGAATTCAGATCGCGTGGGGTTATCGGGAACGGACGAACGTATTGCTCAATTCGAAAATGTTCGTCGCCTGAATGGATCTCTGGTGCTGAAGTATGCGCGTAAACCGATTTGAAGCCGATGCCAAACTTCCCGATCTTGGTTAGGTCGTTTGAGGGTCTGACGCTGCATATTTTGACGACGTTCTCTTCCGAGAATTTCGTTCCATCATGCCAGAATTCTAGGCAATGCGGATATAGATCAAATTGAACCTTTGTAGCGGCCACATCTTCTGCATTCTGCAAAAGCTCAAAGAGAAAGTGGGCACGATCGCCATAGAGTTGCTCGCTGACTAATTCAAAAAGCGCGTCAGGTTCCTCGCCATATTTTCTGATGTTCTCTTGGCGGATGTAATCGTAATTACTTGCCATGTCTGACCTCCAAAATTCCTGCGGCTACGCGCTGCGTAATGATGTCCGCATCACGCCGTCGTTCAATCTCTTGTTTCTTGGATTCATAGTCGCGCTCTATTCGGTCTCGTTCTGATTCTTTCATTCGGGCGATTCGCTCCTCGGTGGCGTGCTCTATCTCGGTCTGGACTCGACGCAAGCGATTCTTGTAGTACGCAGTTAGACTGGCGAGTTTCCGCCTTATGAGCGCATCGTTGCTTTCTTGCAACTCAGCAAGCGCTTCGCCTTGTACCTCGTGTGCTTGCCCATCAAGAAACTCAAGCCCACTCCTTATCACATCTGGAGAATGGCGAATCGAGTCTGGTAGGTCTTCAGACCGTTCCAACAGTTGTAAGAGCGATGATACAATCTCTGGCACAAGCGCGCGCGTATCCAAATCCAACCCAAAACAGACAATCCGCACCTCGGGACGAATGGACAGAGTTTCCCACAGATCCACCACGAAGAGATATTCTCCCGCGCGAACTTTGTCATCAAACAATAGCAGATGCGAGGTTAGCGATTCATGCGATTGACTCCAATGGTCAATCGCGATCCTCGCTAAAGGATGAACGGGCGTGATGAATGGGACATCGCGGCGCTCAAGGGCAATCTTTTGATCGAAAGTAATCGTGAGATAAGGGTCATTACCTTCCAACCAACGCGTCAAGGCAATCGTTGGTCTGTCAACCCGTCGCTGTGCTTTGACCTGTTCCAATAGTTTCGCTCGTCCATCTTTGCTGACGCGCAGTCGGAACAATCCAGGTTGGGTTCCTTCCGATAGAATTCTCCCAGATATATCGGCGCTCCCTATGAACTGCGTAATCATCTGCCGTAAACTGTCAGGAGCGACAAACTTGCCCTCGACGAGCAAAGTATGGACATCCTGAAAAAATGACCGATCCATCGCAAGCAATGCGTCATTCTCTTCTTCCAAGCGGCGTTGCTCTTCGGTCAATCGAATCTGGTTGTCCGCCAACTGCTGGATTTTTTCTTCTACTTGTTCGGCAGTCAGCGTTGGCGTAATAGCGAGTTGGGTCAAATCCTGCACGACATCGCCTAGCACTTGTTCAAGGTCACCCACCGTGTCGCGAAAGATACCGAGTCGCTCGAAGCAGCGAAAAAAGATTCGCTCTTCAACTGTCCCAGGAGTGATAAAGTTGAAAATGAGCACTTTTTCACTCGCCTGCCCAAACCGATCAATGCGCCCGATGCGTTGCTCGATCCGCATTGGATTCCAAGGAATATCGTAATTCACCAAGCGGTCGCAAAATTCGTAATCCAACCCTTCGCAACCAACTTCGGACGACAAAAGCACATCTATTGCGTCTGGATGTTCGTGTGGTAAACGAAAGCGATTGCGAGTCGCTTCCCTATCCTCATCATCTTTTCTACCTGTAATCAGTGCGATGCGGCATCCAGTTGCTTGGAGTTTCTCCTCAAGATATGCCAACGTGTGAAGAAAGAATGAAAAGACCAGAATCTTTTTCGGCCCACTGCCAGCAACCGTTTGCTGAATAATTGCAATCAGTTGCTCCAGTTTCGGGTCGTCTTCTGGAAGATTGATAGCCAGTTTCCGCAGTTCATTTGCCAACTCGATCAGATGATCAGGCAAATCAGAGACCCCGTCATCGGTGTCTGTGTCATCGCTCAAATCACGCATTGAGAATTGTTTCGTGCGTGCAACCTTGTCGAGAGTTGGCATTAGTCCAGGAAGACAACTGGCGGCTTGACGCTCCAACGTGTCAGTGATCAAGCGCACGATTTGCGGATCATATTCTAATAACAATGCCTGTCGTCTAAAGTTCAAAAGCGCATTGTAGAGTTCTTGTTGTTGCGGTGTGAAAAATACTGAAACCGTATGCGGTTCGCGGATTGTGAACCGACCAATATCGCGCCTTCTAGTCCGATTCATCACATGTGCCAAAGAGTGCAATTCTTCCATGTCGCGCAAACATTGGACTCGTTCGCTATCAGACAAAAGAGGGGCTTGTCCAAGTCGTTCAAACCATTGAGCAAAACGCGGGTCTTGGGCAATTGTTTGTTGTCCCCAAACAGTTCTTCCAGCTTGCGCAAGAGCGGTGGTTGCCTCAGTTTGCCAAGACTCTTGTGGCGCGCAAGTGCGAACGTGTCGCATCGTTCGCGTAAGATGTTGATTTGGCTCGATAACTTCATCGAAAGCAGATTCATCAGGGAAGAGGTCTGGTCGCAACAAGTTGAGCAACGTAAAAAGATTCGTTGATCCAACATGCACGGGTGTAGCGGAAAGAAACAAGACGGCTTCGCTGGTGTCACAAAGAAACCGCGCCAAATCGTGGGATCTGGTGCCCGCAGTTCTCAAATGATGGGCTTCATCAACTATCACCAATCCAAAATGCGGCGGTGGGTCTAGGGTAAGCAATCCAGGGCGGGCACAACGTCCGCTCACCCCAGAGAGGTACTCATCCATCCGAAGCAATTCCAAATGAATGATAGCGCGCGAGTACTCCAATGGCCAAGCACCGTCGAGGTCCGATTCCTTGAGACAGTAGCGAAGTGTTTCTCCCGAAAGAATGCGGAAATCTTCGTCAAAGCGTCGCATTTCCTTTTGCCACTTGGTGACCAGAGCTTTAGGGCAGACAACCAGGACTCTGTCAACCTGCTGGCGCGATTGGAGTTCTTTTAGAATCAGTCCCGCTTCGATGGTCTTGCCAACACCTACCTCGTCGGCAATCAAGAGTCGCGGCTGGTCGGCGCGAATAAATCGCACAAGCGGTTTGAATTGAAACGGGACGTACTGTATTCTCGCCGCGTGAAGAGCGTAGAGATTATCCGTCAACGGATTGGCGAGTCTCGACGCCGTAAGTCGCGCGAGAAACATATTTGCGTCAAGCCAGCGTCTTTTTGTGAAGGCATCAACGAAAACATCTGTCGAAGAAAGATTGAGAATATGATCAGCAGCAATCAGTTGCTCCTGCCGATATTCTCGTATGTCCAACGGTGAATGAAACACGCGATAGCGTGGCTGTCCCGCGATTGGTACAAGCATCTCAATCACAGACCCAGATCGTTTGGGGTCGGCGCGTAGGCAGACGATTTGTCCTGGTTTGAAAAGTTGTTCCAATGCTTACTACCTCATCGATTCTAACAACCTGAAACGATAGTGGACGCGAACGATATTTTTACTTGATCCGCCAAGAAATAACAAACGTGCTTACACTTTCGGCACATAGAGGTATATTCCCAACACATCACACGGCAACTGCGGTTCAACGCGATGACCCACACCTGATTCGCGCGCAGCGATTCGCACGCGACGATGAGCATCTAGCAATTCCACACTGCGTTGTTGTGCCATCTCATTCAAATGCGGACGAATGGCGTTAATCCCATTCAGTATTTGTCGCAAGAAATTAGTCGCTTGATCGGGTTGAATATTCGCTTCAGGTTGTGCCAGCGATAATTCTTCGGCAACCTGGCTGTCGAGCCATTCCGCGTTTTGCGGCGAGCCCGTGAACGCAAGTAATTGGCAATCTTCAGCAAGCAAAGGTGATTCAGTGACATTTTCACCGCGCCCTCGCCGTGTAATGATATGGTAACGCAATCGCACGAGCAACAACGTTGTTCGTTTCTGCACCTTGCTTGTACGGATCACGCCACAACGACGCGCGACTCCACCGCCAATTGGATCAAGCGCCGTATCCATCACGAAACTCGCCAAGCCCTCGACAATCGGTTGTGTGCGGCTCAGATAAATCTGCCCCTCTTTGATCGGCAATTCAAACCGTGCCACAAATTTACTCGACGCGCCAATCGCATCAAGCAAGCCACGTGGCACTTCGTTCACGTCGAACTTCACATCCCCATTGCGACTCACCGTTGCACCGTGGGCTTGAAATGCCTCAATCGTGAATCGCTCGACATCGACACCTGAACCAATCGCGGCACGGACTGCTTGCAATTCACGTGCCACTTCATCCACCTTGATTGTCTCTTGCGCGAACATCGTGCGCGAACGTTTCTCGCGTTCAGATGCCGCATCCCAAGCACGGAATAATTCTTCCCGCTGGGGCTTGATGATCTCGTCGAACCCAGGCAGGAATGTTTGCGAACTATCCTCTTTGCCGCGCAATAGCAGTCCTTCAAAAATGGCTTGGACGACCTGTTCAGTATCGATCGGTACGGGCACCGAAATGCCTAGTGTGTTGCGAATTGCTTGATGCTTGCGAATCAAGACTTGGAGCACGACGCCGTCTATCTGATTGTCCACGCCGTAATACGTCAGCGCGCGAATTTTTTTACTGGGCTGTCCGTAACGGTCCACACGTCCTTCGCGTTGTTCGTGCCGCGTTGGATTCCAAGACAGGTCATAGTGCAGAACCGCATCGAAATGTTCTTGCAAATTGATCCCTTCGCTCAAACAATCGGTCGCAACGAGAACGTGGCGTGGCGATTGGGCGAGTTGTAGGACACGCGCTTCGCGTTCGTCAGGTGGGAGTGTCCCAGTTACCGCCGCGACCTCAACGTCTTTGGGTAAACGGGCACGTAATTCAGTGGCGACATATTCTGCGGTTGGAATAAATCGGCAAAAGACAATTGGCTTGTAGCCATCCTTCAGCATCTTTTCGACGAGCATGATCGCTTGTTGCAGTTTCGTATCATTCAAGCCTGCCAGCGCATCCGCTTCGCGCGCCATCTCTAACAAGCGCCGCCGATTCTTTTGCGCGTCGGTATCTTCGTCGCCTGTGTCGCTGCCTGGGACGAGATCAACGCCTTCCGCCGATTCATCGTCCATCAAATCGAGCACGGTCCGCTTGCCGACTTCATCCGCTTCTTCAGGTGTCTCTGTGTCCGCGCTTGCCGCACGGCTGCGCAATGTTGCCGCTGCTGCGGCGGGCGATGAGGCAATCGAACGTAACAGCGCGAGCGCCGACCACCAGCGCACGCGTTGGTGGAATTGCCCCAGTGTCGGATCAGAAACAGTTTCACGCGCGTAGCGCAGGATGCGATCCAAGAACTGCTTGTACTCTGGCGAGAGCTTGTACGTCGCCTCGCCCTCGTCTGATTCATCACGTTCAGGAAATGGAGTATCTGCGTCGAGATAGTGTCGAATATCAGCACGGCGGCGTTGAACGAAATGCGCGGCGAGTCGGCGACGCTGATGCTCGTTCTCTTTCCCGCTCAAATCATCGGGCAAATTAGCGAAATCGGGATTCAGCAATTGAAGGAGCGACCGAAACGCCTCTTCCTTGCCGCTGTGGGGTGTCGCAGTCACCAAAATCAAATGCCGCTCGCGATTCGCCGCGAGTCCAGCGACAAGTTGATGCCGTTGGTGTTTCGAGCCGCGTCCTTCACCTGAATACGCGCAGGTGTGTGCTTCATCCACAATCACGAGTTCAGGACACGTTCGCAGGAATTCCTCACGCCGCCGGTCCGATTTGATGAAATCCATTGAGACGATGACGTGAGAGTAGACGTCAAAAAGCGATTGCCCGATGCGACAGTTGCGCTCCAAGCGCGTGGCAGTACTAGGCAACACGAGTTCAGCGTCAATGTGGAATTTATCGCGCAGTTCAACTTGCCACTGCTCGGCGAGCTGAGGCGGGCACAGCACCGCGAGCCGCGACACTTCGCCACGATCCAACAACTCGCGCGCAATCAAGCTCGCCTCGATTGTCTTGCCAATGCCCACATCATCGGCGATGAGAATACGAATTGGGTCGAGTTTCAATGCCACCAACAGCGGGACAAGTTGATACGGGCGCGGCTCCACGGCAATGCGCGCAAACGACCGAAACGGTCCCGCGCTCGAACGGAAACCCAGTCGCACCGCATCGCGTAATAAACGACACGAACGATAGTCGCCTGGTTGGGTTGGGTCAGGTAGATCGAACGACGCGGGTTCGACCTTTTCGAGTGGCAGATAGATGCCGGTCGTCTCGTCTTCTGTGCCGCCCAGCGGGCGTAAGACCAGCAGCTTGTCGTTCGATTCAGGCAAAACAACCCACTCGCGCCCACGCGCTTTGACGAGTGAGCCAACCGCAAACCCTGTCTTGGGCGGGGTCGAAGGATCTCTCATACGCCTCTCCCAAAGACTGATGAGAATTGCGCGATGATCTTGCCCCAGTCATCCTCTAGCCCAAAGCGAATCACCGTGTAACCCCGGTCCTCCATGCACTCGGTCTGCGTCTGGTCGCGCGCTTGGCGTTCGGGATACGCGTGGTGCGGACCATCAATGTAAATCGCGGCTTGATGCTCCTCGTACAAGAAGTCAGGACGCGTACTGCATACCTCGATCAGCGATTGGGCGTGAGACGGCAAATGATGCCCATGCGCTTCAAGGTATCGCAGCCACGTCCGTTCCAGTTCCGAGTCGGTGAGGCGCATCAACCGTTGTAAATGTTCCGCCCGCGAGAGTTCTGCCGGCGCGGCGACGACGCGCGCTTGAGTAAACTGCATCAACAAGTCGCGGATCGCGTGGCGGTCGAGAAGCTTGTGATCGCGCTGATTGTAATAGTTCATCAAACAGTCGTAGCAGGCTGCTTCGCAATCTTCCCTGGCGCGCTCGGCGCGGTGCCGGTCGTCGCCGGTGTGGGGGTCAAAGTGACACAATTCCAACGCTTCCTTGGCAACCGCGGCGAAGGCTTGTGGATCGTCCATCAGCCTTCGCAAAACTCCCGCGCCGCCTTCCGCCGATTCGTAAAAGAGAATCACGCGGCGGTCGTCGGCATTCGGCAGCGGCTCGGCGGCGAGTTCGTTGTCTTCAAGTTGGAACTGGACCTGAATCGCGCTCTTGAGTGCGGCTTGCAGGGACGCCATCGCGCTCGCGCCGATTTTCTGGCTCGGCTCAAACAACAGAGCGTTGCGCCGATCTTCGACATACGGAATCACGCGCTGAGTTTTGGGCGAAAGTGGATCCGATTGTTCGTCGGTCTCCTGATCGCTCTTCGCCCAGTAGCCGCGTTCGACGTCGAGCATGAAACCGTACTGCTCTTTGTTCTTGCGCCGTCTCCATCCCAGATTGATGCGCCAAAGCGTGGCCGAGTGTCCATAGGTCAAACGCGCGAGAACATCGTCGTCCTTGGTAATGGTTGCGACTCGGTATGAGGGACGCTCGCTTTGTTCTGCGAAACGAACGCCGGTGATGATTTCGTAACCTTGCCGCATTCGCTCTTCTTCGTCCGAATTGATCTTGTCCCGCCGCTTGGTCGAAACGTTTTGTAGGCGGAAGAGTTGACGCATGGGTGGGTCGAGCGGCGCGCCGCACCTTTCGCACAGATCCGCTCCACCGGTATCTTGGAGGGGATGCAGATAGCCACACTTGCCGCACAATTTCGCTTGCCGTGTCAGTGGATTTTCGTCTTCGACCGGCAATATGACTTTGTTGATAATGTACCGCGAACCTTCATGGTAGACTATCGCGCGCGGTCCGAACTCGGAAATGGCGAGAAAGCGGGGACGCGACAGGAACTCATCGCGGGTTTTCGTGCGTCGTGCCGGGATGAATGCGGAAAGCGGCAGACGCGGGAAGCTGTAGCCCGGCAAGAAACCTTCGCTGGCAAAGTAGCGGTAGCTGTAAAAGTCGGATTGCGAAACGTTCTCCACTTCGGTGAGAAGTTTCAGTTGCTCTTCTGCCTCGCGGCGCAATCGCTCCGCTTGGCGTTTGTCGTCAGCACTGCGTGCCGCATCGCGGATGATGCGGTCCTGCGCCTTCGCCTGCGCCATCGCCGCTTTGTACAGCCCGCGCCAGCGTTCGGCTGCTTGCTCAAAACGTTGCAGGACCAGCGCGAGCTCGTGATCGAGCCATTCGGCGTGGTACCAATCCGAGGTCTCAAGTTCTTCACGAAACGTCGCGAGCACTCGCTCCGCACAAATCTTCGCGCGTCGACGCGGGCTCGGATCGTCGATGCTGTCGCGCACAACACTCTGCAATGCCAACGTCGGCTCTACACCTGAAAGATCGAGGACCTCCTTGAGCGATTGCCCAAGACTCAAACGCGTTTCCGCAAGCCATAGGGCATGCACGTGTGCGCGAACCAGGTCTTCGTTCGCCAAATCAAGCCGCGGAGGTGTAACCGCACCGCCCACCATGCGCTCGGGGCGTTTGAAAAAGTATTGATCGTGTGGACTGCCGGTAGTGCAGTACGAGAAAACCAGCGCCGGTTGCCCGCTGCGTCCGGCGCGCCCGCTGCGCTGGGCGTAGTTCGCGGGTGTCGGCGGAACATTGCGCATGTTGACGACATTCAGTTCCTTGATGTCCACGCCAAGTTCCATCGTCGGTGAACAGTACAGAATCGGCAATTTGCCTTCACGGAAGGCATCCTCGCGCTTGACGCGGTCCTCGTAAGGAACTTGGGCGGTATGTTCGCGAGCTTCAAAGCCCTGTGTCTCTCCAGCGACGACCTGGTAGAAATCTACGAAAAAGGGGTTGGTCCGCCCACCGTCGGCAGATGGATTGGGAACAACGATCGGATCGTGAAACGCTTTCTTCCCATCCCCCACGACCCATAAGAGAGCGGAGGCGGGTAGTTGGTAGCCCGGCACATCGTCCTGGTCGCGGGGTTGCTCCACAATCTCTACCAATCCTGCCTTGCGCAAGCCATTCAGCAAATCGGTAATAATCGCTTGGGTGTCTTCGAGCCGTAGTTTGTCTTTGTAGGCGGCAAAGGTCGTGGAGCGACGGAGGTATTGCCCGAATCCGCCTCGCGCGGAGAGGAAGACGTTGCCGCCGTAATCCTTATCCTTCTGTGAACGCGGGAAAAGAATAGCGGCGTGTTCCATCGTTTCGTTTTCGTCGATCGCCCACGGACTGACCAGGCGCTGACTGCTTTGCTGCTGAACATTTTCTTGATAGCGCGAGTCGAGATAGTCTACCTTGATCGCGAGCTCGCGTCGCATATAGTCGAGGAGAACTTTCGCTATTTTTGTGCGCGTCTTGGGGTCTGCGGACACCAGCGCAGAATGTCCTTTTGACCACACCTCTTCATCGCGGCATACATCGTCGAGCGAGAGGTATTTGATTTCAAGCAAGCCGCATTGTTCGAGGTTGGGGGAAGTGATGCGCCAGCCGCGTTTTAGATCGCGATAGAGCCGATAGCCCAGCACATTGCGCAGCGCGCGCTGCGTCTCGGCCAGCGCTTGATACTTGACCGTTGGATCACTTGCGTAGACAGTGGGCGGCAAGGCGAGTGCATCGAAAACTTTTTGCGGCAGTTGGTCGTATGGCAATCCAGGCGCGCCCGCATCTCGCACCGCGCGATACAACGCCGACCGAAGTAAGCCGATCTCGACAAAATCGTTAAAGTGCCCGGCTTGAAGCGAGGCGTCCTGGCGATTGTCGGTGAAGCTCAATAGCTTGCGTGCTGAATCGGGCAGATCGGGATTAGCCCGCAAGCCGCGAATGGTGGACAAACTCAGAATCGTCGTTGCTGTACTCCGCCCTTCGGATGCTAGGGACGTAAGTTTACTAAAGTCAGTGATTTGACGAGGACCATACAAAATGCCGCACTGTAAGCAGAAGCGAAATGGCGCGGGAATGAAATGAGTATCTAGACCCTGGTCAGCCTCATGTCCATTGGGAGCTACCCGAGTCGGCTGCGGCAAGGATTTTCGGCGATCCCTGCGCACACGCCGCTCATCATGGAAAATCTCAATCCAGTCTTCGGGAACACGATCGAGCATTTGGCTCTCGTCGTTGGGCCAGGGCTCATCCGAACTAAAATGCAAGAAACCGGGCACGCCATCTTCGTCGGATTGATCGCCCAAATCGCGTGGGACGAAAACCTTCTTGTCATCACTGCTGCTTATGGCCTTAACCACAAAGTATTCCTGACCACACTCGCGACAAAACGCAAGCGGCAGAAGCACTTGGTTCCGGTCCCCCGGGACGAATTGCTGACCGAACACCGTGACGTGCCGTGTCTCTTCAGTTTCCAGGGAGGCGTAGACCGTATCACCCCGGCTAATGAACTGATGCAGACGAAACGCAAAGGCTGGAAAACCCGTATCAGGATTCGGCTCACACTGATAACCCGCGAGTAAGCCGGCTTGAATAGAGCGTACACATTGTTCAACGGAAACACCGGTCAATCTGGCGAGTCCGTTGGCTGCTCCATTTTCGCCAGAGATGCTTTGAGGCTGAGTCCGGATAAAACGCCCACTCTCGCGCTCTTGCGTGATCCCAAACGTACTTTCAATCCAAATCGAAAGCGGGTCTTCAACAAAGCGATGATACTCCAGAGGTGATCTGCGGTTTGGATCGGCGACGCGCTGCGTGAGTTCTTCAACGAATGCCGGGTCATTTAAATCTCTCGCCGGCGTTGCGCGGCGGAGCGTTTCACCGATGACGTTCTCGGGCAGCACCGGCGAACCAAAAAACTGAGAGGCGACGGTTGCCACTTCGCGTCGCTGTGCATCGTAGTTGCCCGCGCCCGCCAGCGTAGCCGACGTGCCGACGCATTGGAGCTGGTCGGTCGCGAGGGCATCCCGTACGCGACGGACGAGCAGTGCCACATCCGCGCCTTGGCGGCCGCGGTAAGTGTGCAATTCGTCGAGCACCAAGAAGCGTAAGCCTTTGGCGGCTTCGATCAGCTTGCGCTCGCTCACGCGCGTGAGGATGAGTTCGAGCATCACATAGTTGGTGAGAATGATGTCAGGAGGATTGGCGATGATCTGATTGCGTTGTTCGTCGTTTTCCTGACCGGTGTATTTAGCAAAGGTCACCGGGCTTTTCCCATCGGGGTAGCCGAACTTGAGGAATTTCTCGAGTTCGCCGTATTGGCTGTTCGCCAATGCATTCATCGGATAGACGACAATCGCTTGAATGCCTCGACCCGAGCCACGCTCGAGGACATGGTTCACGATGGGGACAATGTATGCCAGGCTTTTGCCCGAGCCAGTGCCCGTGGTCAAGACGTAGTTGGCGCCAGTTTGCGCAGTGCGGATCGCGTCCGACTGATGGCGGTGGAGACAAAAGGGCTTGCCGGTGCCGTCCTTCTCCGTCTTATCTTTGCGAAAGATCGTACTACAATCTGGGTGGAGGACACCTTGGGCTATCAAATCGTCGATCTTGTCGCCCTGCTCAAATGAGGGATTGAGCTGAATCAGCGGCTCGGGCCAAAGGATGCCGGCGGTGAGGCTTTGGTCGACGTACTCTCTAATCCTTGGGTCTCGGACCTGAATGAAGGATCGAATGTACGATTGGTAATCGCGAATGAGGTCGTTCCGAAAGTCAAAGATGTTCATTGGCATACCCAAAGAAGAACAATCTGACTGAACAGTTGCGATGCTGCTGTCCATAAGAACAGAGAAACAAACGCCCGCCCTGGTACTTGACCAGAGCGGGCGATCGTGCTACACTCTCATTCGCCTGAGGTGGTCATCGCACTTTGGGCCACGCCTCGCTGGTTCGCGAAAACCGAGCGGGGCTTTTTGTTCGGCTATGAGGATTATACTGCGAAAACCCCATAACAACAAAGTGCCCCCCGCAAATCCAAGCCCCACCTGACCGCAAGCTGGCTACGAGGCTGCTTGATTGTTACCTTGACCGGTCTTGCACCGGTTAGTGGATTGAAGTTAGCTGGACACGACAGCCTGCGGTTGTTTGGCGTTCGTGCGTCTTTCCTTGCGTTCTGCTATCCTTCCGACAATAATCGGTGCCGCACCTGTTGGGCAACAGCGCGCTGCTCTTCTTCAGGCAAGGATGGAAAGTCCTTGCTGATTATCCGCGTAGCACCGCTCTCAAGTTTCTCTTCGATGATTTCCCCTCTAACGATTTGGGAGTTCAAGGCATCTCCAGTACGATGAGGTGCTAGGTGAATATGCAGGTGAGGAATGCCACCCCCGAACACATAAATATAGACCAGCTCCGCTCCAGTCTCATTACGCAAAACCCTCGCAACCCGTGCCAGAACTGTCCCAAGAGTCCGCGCCTCTTCGCTGTCAAGGTCAGTAATGTGAGGGATATGTCGCTTTGGCTCCAGATAACTGAATCCCAGTACTTCAGCGACTAGACTCATCGTCAATCGCCAATGCGAATCTTCCCATACTTGGATACGCTGAAGTTGTGTGTCGCTTTCAGTGCCGCGACACAAAATGCAGTCTACTTGAGTATCAGACATATTTACTACCCCACACTAACTTTGGATGAGCCAACCGTCCTTGGAATAGGACAGCACGACACCAAACATCTCAGCACGCCGACCATGCCCGACGCGCCACGCGAAATGAAGCCACTGTCCAGCTGTGCCAACCAACGATGCCAACAAGCCGCGTACGTGGCGTGCTCCGCGTGTGCGTGTCAGCGGCGCGCTTTCCTCCATTGGCTACACTGCCTCGCACACACGCCATAGAGAGAGGTAGATTCAGCGCGTCGCGGACGCACATCTCTCCCGCCGCGCGTCCGATGGTTGAAACGCGTTCAGGCTTATTCCCTAGATTTCGCCCGAAATTCCAGGCATCGACTGCGTGAAAATGCGTAGTCGGTCGTGCAAATTTCGCCCGAAATTCGGCACATTGACAAATGCGTTTTTGCACCCTTTTGAAGCATTTGCGCTATGATGTTCTCAAGGAGGACATCATGTCACATCTTTCGATCACGTTAACAAGTTCAAATCGTATGGCGTATGTGCCACTGGCAGCACTTGGCTATGCACTTCGCCGCGCGCACGTACTCGAGCCCTTGCAGGACGTGGAGGTGCCGATCAAGACGATTGAGCATTCACCCACCGATAAAATCATCGAAGCCCTGGTCTTGATTCTGGCGGGTGGACGGGCGACCAACCAGATTGATGTGTTGTTGCGTCCCAACCTGGGACTAGCTCAGTCCTGGGGACAAACCCAGTTTGCGCAACAATCCACTGTTGCCGACGCGTTGGATGCGTTCACCGTAGACAGTCTCGCTCAACTGCGACACGCTTTCGAGACGATCACCCAGCAACAAGGGCATGCGATCACCCACGACTTTCGCAAGGGTTGGCTCTGGCTCGATGATGATCTGACTGGACTCCCTGCCTCACGGCATGCCCAGGGCAGCACCCGCGGCTACTTTGCCGGGGAAAAAACAAAATTGGTCGGCAATTAGCACGTGCGAGTGTACCGTGTTACCGTGAGACCCTCGGCTCATTGTTGTATCCAGGCTTTACACACGGTATTTCCACACTCAAACCGACGGTTGAATTGACCGAGCGGGTATTGCACCGCAAGCTTTCGCAGCGTCAGCATATCGTGTGGCGATTGGATGCGGGCTTTGGCAGTGATGACGTAATCAATTGGTTGCTGACGCGGGATTATCAAATTCTCACCAAGGGTTACAATAGTCGGCGCGCCCAAAAAGTAGTCCGCCAAATTCCGACCGACGCTTGGCAAAGTGTGTGCGCCAACAAATGGGTCGCGGTGGTAACCCAGGGTGTGCGCTATGCGCGGCACACCCAAACGTTGGCCCTGCGCTGGCTGACTGAAAAAATCTGACGAACGGTGTGCCTTGTTGATTCACACGTTACTGGATGAAACCCCGTTGCAAGTGTTGGCGGACTACGATGCGCGCGGGGGCATGGAATCCGAAATCAAGCAGGATAAACTGGGTTTGCAACTAGTCCGTCGCCGCAAGCAATGTTGGACGCACAAGAAGCCTGGGTCATTGTCACCGACCTGGCACATAACCTCCTCACCTGGTCCCATGATTGGATGTGGATGGATTCACCGTTTGAAACCTGGGGACATCTCCGCCTCGTGCAGGATGTCTTGAACATTCCCGGCTATCTGGTCTTCAAGGGTACGAAACTCGAAAAGGTAGCATTACAGCGGGATCACCCCTTTGCGGGTGAAATGCAGGATTGTTTGGTACGCTTGTTCCACGAATTGAGTCGATGCTGGAAATCTCGCCCGAAATTCGACACTGTAGCACGCCCACCGACACTCCGCAAACTCACCGCAGAGGCGCAGAGCACACCGAGAAAACCATAAAAACTCTGCGCGCTCTGCGTCAGCGGTGAAATTCAGCAGGTTTTCGGTAGCCATGCTACACTGTCTGAAATTCGGCACATTGACAAAGTGTCGATAGCGGGAATTTCGGGCGAAATTTAGGTGAGAGAAACAATTTCACGGCTAACTGGGTGCGTTTCCGTACCGATGTTTTCCGAAAGACATTCACGAGCTGGTTCCTGACCGTCTGGTGGCGAATGCCAAGTTGCCTGCCGATCTGCTTATTGCTCATACCCAATACGACCAGCGCGGCAATGTCTCGCTCACGTGGGGTGAGCAACGAGGTATACTCCACTGCTTTTCTTCTTTCTGGTTTCAAAACCCTTGCCTCCGAATAATTGGTAGATATATGAAACCTGAGGAATTGGTTACAGTGAAGCTAAATTGCTGATTCTGTCCATTCGCCGGTAACGGTTCCCAGTACGTTCCGGCATCGTTGTTCCACAGATAAATTCCACTTGCGGTCCACGTCCCAGCCACATTCAGATCGTACTGGTCTTGGAATGAGACGGTTTGACCCGGTTGAATCACAGCCGAACCAGGCTGTGCGCCATCCGCCCTCCAGAATAGACTGCTATTCGCATATCCCTCAATGTAGGGGTGAATTGCCGGCGTGGCGGCAGTACCATAGTTCTTGAGGTTGATGCTGAAGTACGCTCGCCCTCCGACCTGTAGCGACCCGATAATCGAGACCGGTCCCTCTTGGCGCGGATCTGCAATCCCTCCACAGGATTGGGTCGAGGCGTTAGCCTGATTACTCGGATTGGATTCAACGCCTTGTCGAACTGCCGTGACATCGAATGCATATGCTGAACCGCAACTCAACCCGCCCACCGGGTAACTGGTGGAACCCGAACCGAGCGTCGTGATGTACGTACCATTGCTGTAATATACCTTGTAGCTATCCACACTCCCCGGATCATCGCTTGATTTTGTCCAGTTCAGATTTATCTGCGTCTGCGAAGCTGGTGATGCGCTCAGACTGGTTGGTGCATATGGCTTAATATATAAATGCCAAACTGGCCCAGTCGTTGTCCCACCGCTATTCTTGGCAAAGACCTGCCACTGGTAAGCGCCAGGCCATTGTTGCCCCCAGAACAAGCTGGAGCAATTGCTGCTCCAAGGCAGATTGGAATCGTAATTTGGTCCTCCCCAGATGTGGACTAAGCATTGACTCGCACCGCTTGTGCTCCAATAAAAGGTTATGCTTGTTGTCCGATCTACGGTAGAGTCGTCCGAAGGATTTGGATTAGATATGACCGGATTACTAGCCGGGGAAAAAGCAGATGTACCCTTGGGTGTTCCCAGCCCAGTAGGACCATCGTACCCTGGTACTCCAGTGCAAAGGTAGGAAGGATTGCAGCTACCGTTATTTCCGCTCACGACATCATGCAAGTTAGAGGAATTGGCATTGGCATACGGCACTGAGTTACCCATGTTTTGTCCCACCCCGCCTGCCAGCGCATAAGTGCCGGCAATAAGAGGGGCGGATAAGCTCGTGCCCCCAACTTGAAGCCACCCACCGGGGGATGTAGCGGTCTCGTACACCGCTGCCCCCGTGGCGGGGTCTGCATCGGCAGACACATCACCAATGGTTCGATTGGCACAGCCGGTATCGCTCTGGAAGCCAGGTTTGGGTTCATAAGCACTGCAACCACTCCCTGCACCCTGCCAGACCGATTCACTATTGTAGCTGTTATCGGCGTTGATATTTAGAGTTGTTCCTCCAACCGCTGTCACATATGGTGAGGCAGCAGGAAATTGGGTACCGTAGCCGCCGTCACCGGTGGAGAAGGTGAAGACGACTCCCGGATGGTTCAAATAAGAATCAAGTCCGGTCTCGCCCGGGAATTCTGTGCCTCCCCAAGAATTGGAGATATCGTTGGCACCCATCAATCTCGCTGTGTCGATTGCGGTGAAAAGATCAGTAGAGCTGACGCTATTTGCCTCGACCAGAAGAATATTGCAATTTTGGCAGATCGCATGAGCCACTTCCACGTCCAGCGCGATTTCCTCGGCCCAACCTGAATCCACCCCCGGATAGCTTGTCCCCCCATTCTCGTCAACTTTCTGAAAACAGGGTGCCGAGGGTGTACCGGAGGAAATAGGACAGGATGCCATGCCCGATATACCAAAGACAGACGAATAAGTATTAAGATCGGACAGCATGTTGGGCTCATCGTAAGCATCCACTAAAGCAATTGTTTGGTTGACGCTTGTGCTGGTCGGCAAATTATATGCCGTATGGAACTGAACTGGGCCATATCCGTAAGGTAAAGAAGCGGAGACCTCTGGATTGCCTTTGTCATCACTAATTACTTGGGAGAAACATCGTGCAGTACCAGGACTAGCAGGTCCACGACAGACAGGCGAGTACTTGATGGAAGCATGAAAACGGACTACCGGACCCTGAGCTGTGACTACTGGAGAGGTTACGACAACTAACGCCATGAGCAACAGCCCCAGCAGCAACCATTTCATTCGCGCGTTCATGACCTAGTCCTTGTCCCGTAAGTTAGGGACGCTGAATCTGTCAAACCGAGACGGTGCTGTGGCGCGGACTCGCGTTTGCACTTGAGAATGCCCAGCCAGGAAGCGTTCTCCGCCAAGTATTTCACGACTTGTACTCATGCCTAAAGTCATAACCCTGCAACCATTGGAAAAAGTCGTACCCCTCCGCGAGACGGGCACAAATCGGACAGGATCCGTTTCTGCCTCTTTAACTGGCGCTGGCGCTTCCGTTCCAAAGAGCATTCCCAAGTCATGCAGCAGCGCGGCAAGCAATATCGTCTGATACTCGCGTCGATTCATACAGTGTCCTCTGCGTCCGTTGGAAAACGAAAAACACCACGCGCCACAATCCCTAACCGCGCGCGAGGCGCGTCTCAGAACTATGGCGCGTGAGACAATCCACGGTCTGCCGCCTGCATTGTCACCAAGCCGGCGTGACGGGTATCCAATTCTGACAGCACCAACGCTTCTCCCGGACGACTTCGTCCAACGACGCTCCAGTGCTACTCGTGAGCGTTCACATTCGTCGTGCTATCCTCTATCCGATTACTCAATCATTATAACCCAAAGAAACCGGGGTGACAAGAGGTTTTGCCCATTTCAAGCGTAAAAGAAATTTAACCTTGTGACGGGAGCGACCGGTCATCTGAAAATCCGTCGGGTTTGCCCGCGATAGAACAATTCGAAATACTCTTGAATGGCATCCAGCGGAAACTGCAACAGCTTGTCGACTGTGCGTTCCGCTATCTCGTGCTGCTCGGCGGGAGTGTTTCCTTTCAACGCCGCGATAAATTTCTCGCGACCATGCGACGTACGAAAGCCCCTTCTATTTGCGGATGAACGGGAGATAGTTCATGTTGAATGAATCCGCGACGTACATTGTAACCGCAACGGTGGTGGGCGGTACTCCAGAAACGCCGACGGCGGAAATCGTCAGGGTACCGTTATAGGTCCCGTTGCTCAAGTCGCTTTGATTCACGTTTGCGCGAATCGTGTTGCCTTGGGATTGTCCTTGCAACCACGCCGCGTTGCTGGTCACTTGCCAACCGAATGTACCGCACATCTGACCTACGGTGACGCTCTGTGCGGCAGGCGGCAAACCATTTCGCAGCGCCAGAAAAACCAGGTTGCCCGGCGCTGCGCTCAGGGATGGCGTCGTGGTTGTGCCTTCGCTAAATGCGGAGAATTGATTGCTGCCATTGGTGTATCGAACCCACACGCTTTGCCCACGATAATTGCCGCTGGGGAGCGTCCATGTCATCGGCGAACTCAACGCTTGCGGCGCGGTGAAGAGCGTCACCGCGTCAAAGTAGACATCAGCTGTGCCACTGCGCCAGATATTGAAAATCAGGAACGCGTCATTCGGATTCGTATTGAAAACAAACGGGACAGCAAATTCTTGGTACTGATTCGCTGCGTTGAAATCCGTGCCTTTGAGACTGGTCAAGCCGTACTCTGTGCCTCCACCCTTGACCGAAATGCGCGCAACTTCGGCGCTCGACGTGTTGTCGTTCACTTTGAGACGAAAATACGCGACGTACGGAACGTCTTTGTAGAACTCGGTCGTATAGACCCACGCAAAGGACTCGCCATTCCCAGGATAAAGTCGGAATGCGGTGCCGCCCCACGCGGCAGCGTCACTCACGCTCCCGCCATTGCCCCACCACAAATGGAATGAACTGTAGCTGTCGTCCAGCAGCCAGCCCTGACTAAACTGCACCTGCGGTAGCCCTCCGCCATTCAGGTTGTAGAGCGTGACTTGCGGCTGGGTGGAACTCATCTGCGGATCGCCGATTTCGTTGATTGGCGCGTTCGCTCCGAGGTAGATCGTGTCGCTGACGGTGGTCGTGCGGTTGAACACATCGCGCTCTTTGACGTACACGGTGCGCCAACCGCTGCCCGCATTGAGCGTCCACGTCTTGTTCGCGTTGTACGGCTCCCAGGTCGCACCGGTGAAGCAGGCGTCGTTGCTGACCATCATCTGCGTGGCGGGGTTCAGCGACTCAGTGAACGCGCCGTCTGTTTCGCGATCGTAGATGTATAGATTGACCGTAGGCGTCGTCGTGGTGAGGGCTTCGTTTTGAATGACGACGGGAGGATACACGGGGTCGTGTCCAAAGTCTTGCGTGACGTAGCCGCGCCCGTCACTCGTGCGGAGATAATAGCCGAGTCCAACTTCGCGCGAGTTGGGGTCGAGCAGGTTGGCGCGATGACCGGGGCTGTTCATCCAGCCGTTGATCGCATCTTGGGGTTCGACATAGCCACAGAAGGCGTTTTCTGCGCCCGAGTACCCGTTGTAGCCGAACGCCGGGACCCGCGTGTTGGGATTTCTGCCCAAGGTGTCCAGATGTCCGCAGTATGGACTGGCGCGATTCTCGACGGAATCCCACGAGAACCAGCGCGCCGCATCGGTCATCTGCTTGTTCCAGCGCAGCGGCGGCACGCCGTTTTGCTGGCGCGCGATGTTGCCGAAATAGACGGTCTGCGCTTCTTTCAAAGTGAGGTCAGCAGTCTGGGTCGGTGATGCCAAGATCAAGACAGTTTGAAAAGCAACCAAAAGCAAAGCCAGCCAAATAGCCAATCTGAGACGTGCACCCATCGCGGCTCCTTTCCGCAAAGAAGAATAATTTAGGTCACTCTTATTCTCCCCGTCATTAACTCATCCAGCATCGCGTGGAACAATTCATCCAGCACCAGCGCCTCGCGTTCTAACGCGGCGATTTTGCTGTCGCTCTCGCGGAGTGTAGATGTGATGGTGTGTTGCGATGAGCGCGGACGGTGCTATCCTTTCTAGGGTTGGTCACGGAGATCGCGAGCGCGCGCGTCAAGACGGACAATCGCGATGTCTTGTATCTCGCGCGTTCGCTCGCGGCGAACCGGATTCCCGAAGTCTGGGTGCTGCCCCCACTTAGTATTTGACCAAAAATAACTTTTACATTTCGCTGGTAATTCACACTCATTTTCGGCGCAAATAGGCAAAGTTATTAATGGTCAAAGACTTAGTCCGTGAACTGCGCGCGTTGCTCGCTTATCGGCGTCGCCTCGTCAAGATGCGGACGATGACTCGGAATCGGCTGAACAGCGTGATTCATCGCTACAACTCGACCCTGCTGCGCGGTGAGTTTTTTCTGCTCAAGCATCGCGCGTGGTGGCTCGCGTTAAAGGTCTCGCTGACCGAACAGTTGCGGATTCGCCAAGATTTGGCGACGCTGGACCATCTCGAACCGCAAGTCGCTGAGGTGGACGCCGAACTGTATCGGCTGAGTACCGTGAGTCCATGGGCAGAGCAAGTGCCCTACCTGATGCAACTGCCGGGCTTTGCGATCGTCGTCGCCATGACCGTCCTGGCGGCGATCGGCGACACACTTGCACCGCACGCAAGTGCAGGTGTCACGCGCTTTCCCAGCGCCAAGAAACTGGTCGGCTACAGCGGACTGGGCGCGAGCGTGCACGCCAGCGGCGAGACGCATCGCACCGGCGGCATCACTGAACAAGGGCGCAAGGACTTGCGCTGGATTCTGGTCGAAGCCGCGCGCATTGCCGTCCTCTACGATCCGTTCTGGAAAGACCAGTATGCGCGCCTCGAACCCCGCCTCGGCTCGAACAAAGCGACAGTCGTGGTCGCGCGCAAATTGTTGGTCGTGGTGTGGCACGTCTTGCAGGACCGCGAGGCGGATCGCCAAGCCAAGCCCGAGCGCGTCGCCGCCAAGTTGATGACGTGGTCGTGGGACTTGGATGACCAACAACGCAACGGACTGACCACACGGCAATTCGTCCGCTATCACTTGATGCAGTTGAAACTGGGCGACGACCTGACGCACTTTCCGTATGGTAGTCGGGCACGTCCGTTGGCATCGGTGGACGAGGTGCTCGCGCTGCATCCTGAATTGAAATCCAACGATTGACGTTCGCGCGCTGAACGGAAGTCGTCGGGCGCGCTTCGGGTGCTGACGCGGAACAATACTGGCTCGGACTCACCCCCGCGAGCGAAAGAAATTCGCTTGGGGCAGGGAGGGTGAGGTATTGTTCTCTCTCAGCCTCGACCAATTTGCCCGTTGATTCAGATTAAGGTTCTACCTATTGACTTGGCAACTCATCGGTCTGCGGCGTGCATTGGTTGTCCTGCGGTCTACTGATGGAGACTGACCAAAAAATTATGAGCAATTGAGTCAGTCGCGGCCAATGGACTTGCCCTCCAAGATTGAGCAGCTAGACCCATTGCGTAGCCAAATACGATATGGTCTCTGGCGCATCGAGGCGCGAAACGACGAGCATCAATTGCTTGGCATGTTTTCTACAATTACGTCAAAGATCAGTCGCCCCGGCCCCTGAAAAGTCAGAGTGTAATCGCCCTTCAATGTCGCTGCAAAATAAAGTGATCCCGCAGCGCCTTCGCCTTGTATGATCTTCCCGGTCGGGTCGCGCACCTTAAAATCTGTCCAGTGACTGTCGTTGTATCCAAAATATGCGAACTGGATCACCTGACCATTTGCCATGCTGATGGCGAAGCTCTTGCTACAGTTGGAGAGCGTTTCGTCAACATGGAGTGGTTTGCCGTTCGGGATACTGAGTCGCTGAAGTGAAGCCGTGCATGTTGTCGCGGTTGGTCTGGATATGGTCTGAGCGGTTGGAGTTACGACCGCGACGCGTATTGTCGGCGCGCCCGGCCAAGCGGTAGGGGGAATGACAGTTGGCACGGTTTCCACATCAGAAACGACAAGCGTTGCCGTCTGCCCAAGTTGCAATTGTATCTGTTTCGCGTCTGGGTTGATGTCAAATATGATCGCAGTGTCAACAGACACTCCGGGAACAAAAGCAGTATATGGTGGAATGCCAGTCAAGCTGCTGAATGGGGTTAGTTGATGGGCATACAGAAACGCATTGATGATTCGTTCATCAATAGTGTCATAGGTAACATTGTTGCTATCGCGCAAACTGAAACTTACGGGGTGAATCTCAGCATTTTGCTTGCCAGTGTTCTTTAAGGAGAGATAGACAATCAGAAAAGTACCCTGAGCCGTAGCACTTCCGATGATCGTTCC